>Ga0080064_1000062_pt1 | contig 310283 bp, 333 predicted proteins | sample Subgrocontami54m_FD_69260 | JGI IMG/M metagenome (GOLD analysis project Ga0080064, IMG submission 69260) | Subsurface groundwater microbial communities from S. Glens Falls, New York, USA - GMW46 contaminated, 5.4 m (SPADES assembly) (version 2) ... | reverse complement strand
GTTGTACAAATGATTTCTCATAAATCTTCTTGACAAACAACTGGTTTCATTTCTTCGTTTGCTTGTGATATTACTCAATGATGTTTTCTTTCTTATAACTTTTGTTTTCTTATTCTTTTTTTATAAACTTAGCTATTAATAACTTCTAAAACTTGTTGTTATATTTCTATAAACCTATTCTGAGTAATAATCTTACGTTATCATTCTTATTAAAATATCTCTTATCATCAAATTTCGGCTCTCCAATAAACCCAATTGTTGTACAAATGATTTCTCATAAATCTTCTTGACAAACAACTGGTTTCATTTCTTCGTTTGCTTGTGATATTACTCAATGATGTTTTCTTTCTTATAACTTTTGTTTTCTTATTCTTTTTTATAAACTTAGCTATTAATAACTTCTAAAACTTGTTGTTATATTTCTATAAACCCATTATGAGTAATAATCCTACGTTATCTTCTTTCGTAAAACACCGAAAAACATCAAATTCGGCTCTCCAATAAACCCAATTGTTGTCCAAATGATTTCTTATAAATCTTCCTGACAAACAACTGGTTTCATTTCTTCGTTTGCTTGTGATATTACTCAATGATGTTTCATTTCTTATAACTTTTGTTTTATTATTCTTTTTTATAAACTTAGTTATTAATAACTTCTAAAACTTATTGTTATATTTCTATAAACCCATTATGAGTAATAATCCTACGTTATCATTTTCTGTAAAACACCAAAAAACATCAAATTCGGCTCCCCCAATAAACCCAATTGTTGTATAAATAGTTTTCTCATAAATCTTCTTGACAAATTGCTTGGTTTCATTTATTCGTTATACTTTTGATTACTTTTTTGTTATAATAATTAAAAAAATAGTATAATTTTATTTTTTTTACATTCTTTGTCTACAATATGGACAATTATCATTTCCAGTTTGTATCCAACTATCTATACATTTTTTACAATAAATATGATTACAGTTTGTTATAATCATATCATCACACTTATTCCAACAAATATAACAATCTTCATTTGCAATATACTGCGTAAAATTTATTTGTCTTATTTGTTCTATTTGCTTTATTCCATTTATATAATATTCTCGTTCAATTATATTTCCACTTTCGTAATATCGTTCAATTGCTGGTTCTGTATCTCTATGTAATTTTCCACTTTGATACCATTCTCTTGATTTAATATTCCCATTCTCATAATAATATTCTATTGCTGGTTCTGTATCTCTATGTAATTTTCCACTTTGATACCATTCTCTTGATTTAATATTCCCATTCTCATAATAATATTCTATTGCTGGTTCTGTATCTCTATGTAATTTTCTACTTTGATACCATTCTCTTGATTTAATATTCCCATTCTCATAATAATATTCTCTTGCTGGATTGTTATCTCTATGTAATTTTCCACTTTGATACCATTCTCTTGATTTAATATTCCCATTCTCATAATAATATTCTATTGCTGGATTGTTATCTCTATAATATGAATCATTGCGACACCATAATTTACTTCGTATGTTCCCATTTTTATAATAATCTTCTGATGCTGGTTCGTTATCTCTGTGTAATTTTCCATGTTGATACCATTGTTTATTTTCTATTTCTCCACTATCGTAATATTCTTCGATTGTTGGTATATTATCTTTATGTAATATTTTATTAGTGTAGTATCGTTTATATACTATTATATCATTTTTTTTATAAATTTCTAACACATTTGATTCATTATTTATATACCATTCACAATCTTCTAATTTATTAAAAATTTCATCATAATTATAATAATATACTTTTTCTTCCATTTTATAATATAATATATAAATTCAATTGTAAAACATCAAATACATCAAATTTCGCTTTTAAATAAACCTTATTCTATTGTCCAAATGATTTCTCATAAATCTTTTTGACAAACAACTTGGTTTCATTTCTTTGAGTTATCTCTTTTTATTAAATAATGTGTTTTCTTTTTTTATAAATTATTATTTTTATTATTTATTATTTATAAAAGTATTTTATCTAATATTCTAAAACTTCTTGTTATAATTATTAAAAATATATAGTAATCAATTTGATATAACAACAATGATAACACACTAAAAAACATCAAATTTTATTAACTACAACATTGTTCTACACCATCATAAAAGAATGAGATGGTTTTTTCAATATGTGATAAGTATAGAAAATTGTTCTTATGATAAAATATTTATCATTATCATCAATATTATTATTCCATATTGATTTAAAATGTTGTTTTACATTGAATTCTTTCCATTTATTATCTTCATAGTATAATGCTTGTATAGCATTTGAATATCTATTATAAATAAATTCATATATATTATCATGAATATTTAGTTTTTTTTCTTCTTCAGTTAATGTGAATTCATTACAATCTTGGTTATTGAACATAAATTTAAATTTTGTTATAACTAATTTTAATATTTCGTCATGATTTTCACAATATTCTTGTTCTTCATCTCCATAATAACTTATAATTACATTTGAAGTAAATATTTTTCCATTCTTATAACATTCTTTTTTTATAATTTTTTCATTTACATCATACCAAATTTGATATGTAATACTTTCATCATTATTATATTGAATATGTGTTGGTTTGTCATTATCGCGATAATATTTTCCATTTTGATACCAACTTTGACTTGAAATTTTACCATCTTTATGATAATTAATAAATGCTGGTTCATCAAAATCTTTGTGTAATTTTCCTTCGATATAATACATTTTATAGATTATGATTCCATTTATGTAATATTCTTCTTGTTTTAGTAAGCTATTCTTATCTGTTTTACCCTTAATATACCATTTCTTACTTTTCAATGTTTTACCATCCTCGTGATACTTTTGGATGATATCCATTATTGTTTGTATAGGTTAAGATATATAGGATTCAATTTTAACAAATTGAATATAAATGTTTTATAACTTTTTTATTTTAAAAAACATGATTTTATCAATTTTGTAAAACACTAAAAAACATCAAATTCGTCTCTCGCAATACACCGAATGGTTGCCCAAACGATTTCTCATAAATCTTCTTGACAATCATTTGGTTTCATTTCTTCGTTATATTTTTGATTACTTTATTTTGTTTCATTTCTTATAACTTTTGTTTTCTTATTCTTTTTTTATAAACGTGGCTATTAATAATTTCTAAAACTTCTTGTTATACTTCTATAAACCCATTTTGTAATAATCTTACGTTATCATTCTTATTAAAACATTAAAAAATATCAAATTTCGCGTTTTTATAAACCCAATTGTTGTACAAATGATTTCTCATAAATCTATTTTGACAATCTACTTGGTTTCATTTATTTGAGTTATCCATTTTTATTAATTATTCTTTTTCTTTTTTTTATAAATTATTATTTTTATTATTTATTTTTTATAAAAGTATCTTATCTATCTTCTAAAACTTCTTGTTATGATAATAAAAAATATATAGTAATCAATTTGATATAACATCAATGATAACACACTAAAAAACATCAAATTCGGCTCTTCAATAAACCCAATTGTTGTGCAAATGATTTCTCATAAATCTATTTTGACAAACAATAGGTTTCATTTCTTCGTTATACTTTTGATTACTCAATGATGTTTCATTTCTTATAACTTTTGTTTTCTTATTCTTTTTTTATAAACTTAGTTATTAATAACTTCTAAAACTTGTTATTATATTTCTATAAACCCATTCTGAGTAATAATCCTACGTTATCATCTTCCGTAAAACACTAAAAAACATCAAATTCGGCTCTCCAATAAACCCAATTGTTGTCCAAATGATTTCTCATAAATCTTGTTGACAAACAACTGGTTTCATTTCTTCGTTTGCTTGTGATATTACTCAATAATGTTTCTTTCTTATAACTTTTGTTTTCTTATTCTTTTTTTATAAACTTAGATATTAATAACTTCTAAAACTTATTGTTATACTTCTATAAACCCATTCTGAGTAATAATCCTACGTTATCATCTTCCGTAAAACACTAAAAAACATCAAATTCGGCTCTCCAATAAACCCAATTGTTGTCCAAACGATTTCTTATAAATATTCTTGACAAACAACTGGTTTCATTTCTTCTATTTATCTTTGATTAACTAATTGTGTTTCATTTCTTATAACTTTTGTTTTCTTATTCTTTTTTATAAACTAAGTTATTGATGAATATGTAAAACTTCTTGTTATACTTTTATAAACCTATTTTGAGTAATTAATAAAGTTATCAATCTTTTGTTATAATTATTGAAGGATTTTTTTTAAATATTTGTATATCATCATTAAGTTGTCTTGCAACTTTGTTATAATTTGTTAAAGTCAATTTGTAGTTTTTCATAATTTCATATAAGTTTTCTATATGTTCTCTAAATGATTCCATGATTGTTATTCCAAATTCTTTCACACATATATCGTATTTTTTAGTAATCAACATTTTATAAAAATCACAATTATATTCAATTTCAATTAATGATTTCATGATATAATTTACGGTTTTGAAAATATCATCATTAATTGATTGAGCATTATTTAAGATATCTAAATAAACATGTATATCACTTTTTCTACCAGATATAACATCATTATAAACAATTGTGAACTTTTCATAATCATCCTGTAATTTACTATATTCATCAGCTGTCATTTCGCTATCCGTAATAATTTTATCATATTTATCGATAATTGTATACCCAGTTTCATTTTCAAACGACATATTTGGAGTCAATAGTATATACTTGATATTTATATTCAATTATAAAAAAAACTTATCATGTAAGTTATTCATATATTCGAGTTTAATTATTATTGTCTTTTTTATCAATTTCATTTCTTATTTGCATTAAAGCATTTCCTAATAAATTTTGTCCAAATTTATTTTTATCTGTAGCATCTTTAGCATAAAAACCAATACCCCATATTTTATCATTTTTTGATGCTTCATAAAGTGTTTTATTTTTTGTATCCAATAATTGTTGTTTAATGATTTCATTCTGATTAAACTTAAGTCTTAATCCATCTAACATAACATTATATCTTTTTTCTTTCCAAATATCATCATTGTAATTTTGAACAAGTCTTCCATATTTTTTTATCCTTATTCCAGATGTTTCTTGTAAAATTTTGTTTAATAATATTTGATTTTTTGAATCAAATGTTATACATTTGTGATACATAAAATATTGTTCTGAACTATTATACTCGATTTTGTTGTTATCTTTAAATTTTGTTTTATAAAAATTACTCATAAATGAAAACTTATTTTTTAGTGTGTAAAAGTAAATTTCATCCTCTGTTTCCATATTGATCTATATTAATCTATATTTGAATATTCAATTGTATATATAAAATAATGAGTGTTATCAATCCTAATACGAACAAAAAAATCAAAATTAATGGAGATGTATTTAATAAATTAATTAAAGACGGATATGTATTTGATGGTAGTGCATTAGTAAAAATCGATACCATAATGGTAAAAAAAGATGACACTAATTTACCAAAAAATATGAATATGCAATTGAAAATTGATAAATATATATTTGAAAATATTATTCATATTTCTGATATACACATTCCACTTAAACTTTATCTTAAAAGAAATGATGAATATAAGAAAGTATTTATTAATTTAATAAAAGAGATTAATAAAGTTGGTAAACATTTTGTGGTTATCTCTGGTGATTTATTTCACGTTAAATTATTGTTTGAACCTGAAACTCTATTGCTCGTTAAAGAATTTTTAGAAATGTTTAATTGTCCAGTTGTTATAATTGCGGGTAATCATGATATGAATGAATCTAATTTAGAAAGATTAGACAATATTTCACCAATTTGTGATATCAAGGATGTATATTTCTTGAAAGATTCTGGTGTATATAAATTTGGAAATGTTTTGTTATCAGTGTCAAGTTTGATTGATAAATGTTTTATTAAAAGAAGTGATATCGTAGAAAAAGATATTACTGTTTATGCTATTTATCACGGAACAATCAATGGTTCTACCAATGATGATTCATTTGTTTTCAATAATGAAAAATATAAAAAGAAATCAGATTTTGATGGATTTGATGGAGTATTGCTTGGTGATATTCACAAATATCAAATGATTGATGATAGGATGGGATATGCGGGAAGTTTAATTCAACAAAATTATGGTGAAAAAATTGAGAATCATGGGATGATAATTTGGAATATTAAGAATAAGAAAACAAAATTTGTTAGTGTGTTTAATGAATATGTATTTATTAATGTAGATGTAAATGGTGATAAAATATCTTATGATGAATTAGATTTATACAAGGATAGAAAAATGAGAATTAAACTTAAGGTTAAAAATACAGGGTTACATAATATTAGTAAGATTGAAGAAGAACTTAAAAAGAAATATAATGTAGAAGAATTAATCATTGAAAATATATATTCTGACAAAATTGATGTTGATGTTGTGGAAAATGATTTTATATCATTAAAGAATGATATTGCGTTGATTAATGAAATATGTGAGAATACAAATATTAAAGAAAGTGTAATAAAGTTGCATAGTGATATTTATAGTAAGTTTAGCGAAGAATGTATTTCAAGTTGTTGGAATATTGAATCTGTTAGATTCAAGAATATGTTCATCTATGGTAATGATAATGAAAATTATATTGATTTCATTCATGGTGTTAATAATATCTGTTCGAGAAATATGACAGGTAAAAGTTCTATTGTTAATATTTTGAATTTTGCATTATTTGATACTATTGGTGTTAGCAAAGAAGATAAAACGTCAATTATTCATTGTGGTAAAAACAATGGATATATCAAGTTGAATATATCTTGCAATGGTGTTAAGTATTTGATTGAAAAAGTGGCTGGAGTGAAAACTCGTTCAGAGAAAGATATTGTGTCAATTATATTCAAAACAAAATTATATAAAAATAATAACGGAGTTATGAATGATATTTCAGATACTACTACAACATTAACTTGTCAAAAAATTAAACAAATGTTAGGAGACTCTGAAATATTTATTTCACACAATGTCATTTCAACTAAGTATAATCATTCATTACTTTATTTGACTCCACTATCCCGTTATAAACATTTTGAATCGGTTTTTAAGATTGAGATTTATAATAAGTGTAAAGAGTATGTAAAGAAGTTGTATGATGAACTAAAGAGTAAGTATGATGAAATTGTGATTAAATGTAATACAATAAAAGATTGTGTAATGATAAAAAATGTTGATGAAATAAGAAAATGTATAATTGATAAAACTATTGGTGTCAATGAAATGAAGAAACAACGTGAAATACTATGTGATGAAAAAGAAGAATTAATTAAGAAAATGTTTTCATACAATTGTGATGATATTATTGTAAAGAAAAATAAAGGAGAATTGTTAAAAGAATTAAAGAAATATTCTATGATTGATGGTGAAACCATATATTCATTAAATGAAAAAATAAAAGAGTTACAAATGAATGATAAAATTGTTGTGTTAGATTATATACCATTGTGTAAAAAAGATTTAGAAAATAATATTAAACAGTTGGAGAATGATAAAATAGTTTTACTTGGTAAGATAAAACCATTTACGTTAGAGTTTATACAAACAGATGAATCTGAAGATTCATTAATAAAACAACTTGAAGAACTTAAAAAATGTCAATTTGTTTATAATGATGTTATCGATTTTGTTATTCCTAATGTCGAAGATATAAATAATGTTGAAGAACGTTTAGAAAATAATAAAATAGAATTAAAAATATGTAAACAGAAGTTATTTGGAATAGGAAAAATGCTAAAACCAAATTGTGATATCAGTATTGATGAATTAATGAAACAAAAAGTTTATGTGTTTGATTCTTCAGATGATTTAAAAAGTTTAATTATTAAGTGTGATGAGTTTGAAAAAAATATTAAATGGCTTTATAACGTTAAGTATAGCGAAGTTGGTGAAGTTGTTGTTAGTAAGATACAAATTGATGGTGTTATAAAGTTTATAGATAGTGGTAACACAAAAGAATTCGACATATATAAAAAAATTGATAACTTACGAAATATTGAGAATAATAAAAAGATTGACTTAAATATTAATTACTTACTTCACAATGATTTAACTTGTAAGATTAAAACATTAGAAAAAGAAAAAGAAGAATTAGAAACTTATATAAAAGTATGTAGAAAAAAGAAATATAATGAGATTTCTTCTTCTATCTTATTGGTTGAAAAGAAGCTTTACTATTGGTGGAATAGTTATAACGAAAGAATTATTTCAATTAATAATGAAATAAAGAAAATGAATAAAGAAATATTATGGCATAATCAAAATGATATTAAAAAATATTCTTCATGTTTGAAATACATTAATTTGTCAAATGAAATAAAAATGATTGATAAAACCTGTTGTTCAAAATTATTAGAAGAATGTTCTTATTCAATAAAAATTATAACTGATAAAATAAATGATGAAACTGTTATTATTGATGGTTATAAAAAAGATATTTCTACTTTTGAAAAACATAATTCAACATTATCATCTTTACGTATTTCGTTAGATGAGTATTCTGTCTTGTTAAAAATTTATAAAGAATACTTAGTATTATTCAATCATGATAACATACCAGTTAAAGTTTTGTCAAATATGTTTAAATCATTCAACAAATTAGTTAATGATATATTCTTCATTTACACTGGTTATACATTTAGAACTGAAATAAATGACAAAAATAAAATAACATTTGTTGTCAACAAGGTATTCGATATTGATCCTTGTAGATTATCAGGATTTGAAACTATTATTCTTAACATTGCGATTAATCAAGCTATCATGAATGTTTCCAATGGTAATAAATGTTCTTTTCTAATAGTTGATGAAAGTTTAGATTGTATTGATAGTGCTAGATTTGATTTAGAAATACCCCGAATATTAAACACCATTAGAAGATATTATGATAAGATTCTTTTGATATCACATAGAGACATTGATGATGAATTAATAGATAAACAACTTAAGATTTCGTATTATGGTGGTTACAGTACAATTAGGTGTTAATCTATCATTAATTTTCCATTACATTCACATATTTTTGTACAATTAATACATACTTCATGTTTATAATTGCATAATCTACATCTTGCTATTTTATATTTATTACCACAGCTACAATAATCTGGATTAGGATTTATAAGTACTGATATGAATAAAATAAATGAACCAATCAAAATTATTAAAATTAAATCTAAAATATTCATTATAACTGGTTTTATATGTAATGAAAAAAATTTATTCAATTTTTTTAATTCTGATTCCATTTTGATACCAATATTGACATGAAACTATTCCGTTTTTATAATATTTAATAACTGCTGGTTCATCATCTCTGTGTAATTCACCGTGTTGATACCAATATAGACATGAAACTATTCCGTTTTTACAATGATTAATACTTGCTGGATTATTAATACGATGTTGTTTTCCATTTGATACCAATTTAAACTTAATACCAATCCATTTTCATGACATGTTATGGTTGCTGGTTTGTCGCCGTCGCGATGACGTTTTCCATTTTTATACCAATGTTGACCCGAAATCAGTCCATTTTCATGACATGTGATGACAGCTGGTTCATCAAAATCTTTGTGATAACCGCTATTTTTGTAATATTTTTGATTCATTAAGAATCCATTCTTATAATATTCCTCTTGTTTTATTAGAATATAATCATTATACCACTGTATAATCTTTAATTCTTTAGTATCGTAATATTCGTAATGAATACTCATGTTGTGTTAATAATTCATACTTTCAATTTTAAAAAAATTAATCTACCATTACATACTCACTATCTTCATCATCGCTCACAGTTGTAATATTACATTTGTTATCAATTATTTCTTCTCTTTTATAATATTTCTGATCTAGAATTTTTCCATCTTCACCATATAAAATAGATACTAATCCATTGTTATTTCTATATGGTTTCCCATTTTTATACCAATATTGATTCAAAATTTTTCCACTTTTAAAATATGAAATATATGCAGGTTTGTCATTATTTCTATGCAGTTGATGATTTTCAATCCATGCTTGAATTGAGATTTTTCCATTATCACTATATAAAACATATGTTGGTTCATCAAAATCTTTGTGTAATTTTTTCTTACTTTTTAGTGTTTTATTATCTTTACAGATATTCATTATTAATTATATTTGAACATATACAAAATTCAATTTTTGTTAAAATCATAAATCTCAAATAAACCTACTTAACTATTACTTTTAAATTTTTTTTAAAAAAAATAAGTTTTATAATATCTTGAAATTTACTTTTAATCTTCCTTCACAATTGTATATGTGAGTTTAATATCACATTTACAATGAGGACACTTGTTATCAAAATATTGTTTCTCTTTCTGTTTATAATTATCGATTATGGTTCCAACTGATTTAACTTCATTTGGAATATACTGCACTCCATCTTTATACCATCCCTGACTCAAAATTTTTCCATTTTCATTATAGTAAATAAATGCTGGTTCATTATCACGATGTTCATTTCCATCTTTGAACCATATTTGACTTGAAATTGTTCCATCTTTATTATAACAAATGAATGCTGGTTCATTAAAATCTTTGTGTAATTTACCTTCTTTAAAATACTTCTGAATAACAATAATTCCATTATTGTTATATTCTTCTTGTTTTAATAGACCTTCATCATTTTCCTTACCTTTGATATACCATTTCTTGCTTTTAGGGGTTTTACTTCCTCCGTAATACTCTTGGACGATATCCATTATTGATTATATACTTTAAGATATGCAGGATTCAATTTTAACAAAAGTTGAATATACTGTGTTTTATGTGTTATCAATTATTTTAAAACATCAAATTTCGCGTCTCAAATAAACCTTATTCGTTGTACAAATGATTTCTCATAAATCTTATTGACAAATTACTTTGGTTTCATTTACTTTTATTTATCTTTGATTACTATATTATGTTTCATTTCTTATAACTTTTGTTTTCTTATTCTTTTTTATAAACTTAATTATTGATAATTTCTAAAACTTATTGTTATACTTCTATAAACATATTTCTTATAATAACTCTACGTTAAAAAATAAGTTGTCAATTTATTTAATTACTAAAGTTATATTATAATTTGTCTACAATATGGACAAATTGATTTCTTTGTCATAATCCAACTATGAACACAGCTCTTGCAATATACATGTTGGCATGGTGTTATAATCATTTCATTGCAATTTGAATAACAGATATAACAATCTTTTTCTCCAATGTAAGAATCATATATGATTGTTTCTATTTTATTTTTGTAATATTCTTCATTCTTTTCATATTCATCGTCGCTGTCATCGTCGCTGTCATCGTCGCTGTCATCGTCGCTGTCATCGTTGCTGACAGCGTTGCTGACAGCGTCACCATCATCGTCGCTATCATCGTCACTATTATCGTCACTATCATCGTCGCTTAATTGATCTTGACTTGAAATTGTCCCATCTGTATTATACCAAATAAGTGTTGATTCATTATTATCTCTATATGGTTTTCCATTTTTATACCACATGTGATAAAGAATTGTTCCATCATTGCGATATGCAATAAATGCTGGTTCATTGTTATCTTTATGTATTTTTCCATTTTTATGCCAATATCGAATTGAAATTAATCCATCTATATTACAACACGATATCTTCCGATTCAATTTCGTGTTGTATTAAATTAATATTCATTGTTGGTTATGTTTGTTAAAAATATATAAAATTCAATTTTAATCTTGTATATTTATAACACTATATGTGCCATCAATATTAAAAAACATCAAATTTTGCTTTCGAATAAACCTAATTGTTGTCTAAATGATTTCTTTTTAATATTATTGACAAATTACTTTGGTTTCATTTCTTCGTTTGATTATTGATTACTTCAATGATGTTTCATTTTTTATAACTTCTGTTTTCTTATTCTTTTTTATAAACATGACTATTAATAATTTCTAAAACTTATTGTTATACTTCTATAAACCTATTTCTTGTAATTAATGAAGTTACCAACTATGTAAAAAAATATATGTTTTAATAATTGTTTTAATATTGAAGAATCGTGTGTCCTATGTCATAATTTCTTGTTTGATTCCATTTGTATAAAATTTTTGATCTACTAATACTCCTTCGTTATTATAAATTTCTACAGCTGGTTTACTTTCGTAGTTATGAAATTTATAATTTCGTTTGAATTCTCTTACTTGAATTATTCCATTAATGTTGTATAATTCTTTTATTGTTTCGTCTTCCATATTTTTAAAACCAACTCTTTTACCCACAATCTTCTCTTTAATTTTTTCATTTTCGTAAAATTCTTCTATTGTGTAATTATTTTTGGAATCACGTTCGCTTTTTGATTTAATACTTCCATTCTCATAATATTCTTCAGATTTTGTTCCATTTGCAGTTGTCCAATGTTTTTTACTTATGTTTCCATTTTCATAGTATTCTTCAATTGTTGGTTCATCATTCTTAAATCGTTTTCCACTTTTAAGCCACTTTCTTTCCTGTATGTCACCACTTTTATAATATTTCTCTTCAATTATTTCATTTTCACTATATGGTACTTCATCTTTAAACCACTGTTTTAGCCATATATTTCCATTATCGAAATATTGTATTGATGCTGGTTCAATATCTTTACTTAGTTTTCCATTTTCAAACCAACAGTGGTGTGTCATTTTTTCTTCTCCCTCTTCTTCGCCATCATAATGTTCAATACTTTCAATAATTAATCCATTTTTATATATTTTTTTATCATCATTACCAAATTCCTCGAGTATTGGTTCATCAATTCTAATTTTCTTTCCATTTCTAAACATGTAATGTGGGATTTGTTTATCTTCAGTTTCATAATATGACTTTTTAATAAAATAACCTCCACTGTACCATTCTTTTTCCTTTAGATTACCATTTTCGTAAAATTCTTCTAATGCGAATCCTTCTCCAAAATGATAAAAATCTTCATGATCATAAGTTCTACTTAGTTTATCATTTTGATACCAACCTCTTTTCTTCATGTTTCCATTCTCATAATACTCTATTAAGGCTGGGTCGTCATAATCTCTGTGTAATTTACCATCTTTTTTATAGGTAATTTGCTTTATTTTACCATTGTCGTGATATATGGTTTCCATATTGTTTGTATATATCATAGTATTACGAATTCAATTGTAAATATTGTTAAATCACTTGTTTTACAGCTTAATTTCATTATCTTTAGTTATTCATTTTACAAAAAAAACATTATTAATGTATTGCATTATCGAATGATAGAATGATAAATTTTTCAAATTCGAATAAAAATTACAAATTTTGTAGACAAAATGGACAATTAGTCTTTCCATCTTGTATCCATCTATTAATACAACTTCTACAATATATATGATTGCACTTTGTTATAATCATATTGACATTCTTTTCACAACAAATATAACAATCATCATTTCCAACATAAGAAATAAATATTGCTTCGTCTACAAAGAATTTATATATAAATATTCCATCTTTAAACCATAATTGTTTTTGTATGTTTCCATTTTCGTGATATTCTATTTGTACTAGTTCGTCGTTGTGAAATTTTTCATCTTTAAACCATTGTCTTTTTTATATATTTCCATTTTCATAAAATGCTTCTACGGAATAATTATTATCATTGTGTAGTTTTCCATTTTCGTAATAATCAATTGTTGCAGGTTCGTTATCTCTGTGAAATTTTCCATCTTTAAACCAATGTTGTTTATGTATTTTACCATTTTCGTAATAATAAATACCCGCAGGTTCGTTATCTCTATGTTGATTTCCATCTTTAAACCAATTTTTTGATTTAATATTTCCACTTTCATAAAATTTTATTGACGCTGGTTCTGTATTATTATTATTGCAGAATTTTCCATTTATAAACCATCTCTGTCGTTTAATTTTCCCACTTTCATAATAACTTGTGTATGCCGGATTATTAATTCGATGAATTTCTCCATTTTTATAATAAGTTTCAGATTCTATTTTTCCGTTTATAGCATATTCTATTATTGATGGTTTATCATCATCTCTATGAATTTCTCCATTTTTATAAAAGTATTCTATTTGATTTTGTCCAGTTTCGTAGTATTCTGTTATTGCTGGTGTGTTATTATTGTGATATTTAAAATTATAATAATTTGTTGCTTTCTTTATTTTTCCACAGAAATAATACTGTTTTAATAATCTCACATTGATATCCAGGTCATCGACAATTAATTCAGATTTTATTATATTGGGTAAAAAGTATGTTTTTTTCTGATGTCATTCTTATATTAAGATATATAAAATTCAATTTTAAATAAACATCAAATTTTGCTTCATTTGTTATATTTTATGATTACTATAAAATATAACAAATTTCGCGTCTCGAATAAACCCAATTGATGTATTAAATTATTTCTTCTTAATCTCATTGACAAATAATTCGGTTTCATTTCTTCTCTTGCTCGTTGATTACTATACCATATTTCTTTCTTATAACTTTTGTTTTCTTATTCTTTTTTATAAACACGGTTATTAATAATTTCTAAAACTTATTGTTATACCATTGTAATATTTTTTTTGTAATAAATAAAATTATCAATCTTCTGTAAAAAAAAATATGTTTTAATAATTGTTTTAATATCTTGAAAATTACTTTTAATCTTCTTTCACAATTGTATATGTGAGTTTAATATCACACTTGCAATGAGGACATTTGTTATCAAAATATTGTTGTTCTTTTTGCTTGTAATTGTTGATAATGGTTTCAGCTGATTTTACTTCTTCTTTTACTTCTACTCCATCTTTAAACCAAGTTTGTTTTGTAATATTACCATCTTGGTCATATAAGATAAGTGAATACTTATTCTCACGATGTTGCATACCTTCTTTATTAGACCAAAACTCTTCTTTTTTATTTCCATTTTCATAAAATTCTATCCATGATGGTAAATCATTACCTCGATAACACTTAGCATAATTGTGATTATCTATACGCCACATCTGACGTTCAATTTTACCACTACCATAATAAGTTTCATCATTTGGTAAATCATCAATTCGATAAGGCCTTCCTTCTTTATACCACCGCTTTAATGTAATTTTTCCATTAGTGTTATACACAACATGAGCTGGGTTATTATCATTGTCTAGTTTTCCTTCTTTATAATATAATTCCGCATGTAATGTACCATCTTCACTATAATAAATCTGTGCTGGTTCGTTAAAATCTTTGTATAATTCACCTTCTTTATAATATTGTATTTCACTAATTTTACCATTTGTGAAATATTTCTCTACTTTTAATAGACTGTTTTTATCGTGTAATTTTCCTTTAATATACCATTTTTTATTATCAATTATTGCACTATCAGCATGATAATTGATGTGAATATCCATTATTGTTATTATTCTACTATGTATCACGGGATTCAATTTTAACAAAGTCATTATTATGTTAAAAAATACAAGTTTTATCAACAACAATGGCAGCGACAACTATGTCTATAATGTCTAATATGTCGACATAGATCTTTGTATTTTTTACGATAATCTTTTTCGTCTTCATAATAATCTCTTTCTCTGCTTTTATGACAATCTCTACAATCATCTCGATAATCATCTCGATAATCATCTCGATAATCATCTCGATGGCTATCTCGATAATCATCTCTATGGCTATCTCTATGGCTATCTCGATGACTATCTCGATAACTATCTCGATAACTATCTCGACGACTATCTCGACGGCTATCTCGATGACTATCTCTGTAATCATCTTTGTAATATTTTGTATAATCCATATCGTTAGCTCTATCGTTAAGTATATATTTATTCAATTCTTTATCAAGAGTTTCTTTACGCAATTTACTTCTTACAATAAGTGATTTTTCATAAGAATTCTGATTGTGAAGATATTTACATCCTCCGACAGAATTAAGGTATTTACAACTATCACCAAATTTACAGAAATCTGTAAATCCTCTACATTTTGTATCACAACACGAAGAATCGTGTATTTTACATACTTTTAGAGGAGTTTCTTCTTTTATTTTTAGTGGAATTATTGTGGTTTCCATCGTTCTACGTATAAGACATATATGAATTCAAATATAATTAAAAAAATAAGTTTTTATAATTCTTGTCTACAATATGGACAAATAGTGTTTCTATCCTGTGTCCATTTATCGATACAGATTCTACAATAAATATGATTACATTTTGTTATAATCATATTATCATTCTTTTCACGACAAATATAACATTCTTCATTTCCAATATAAGAAATGAAGTTTGATTTGTCGATAAAGAATTCACGTTTAATAAATATTCCATCTTTATACCAAACTTTTTCTTTTATATTTCCATTTTCGTAAAATTCTTCAATAGCATAATTATTATCTCTGTGTTGTTTTCCTTCTTTATAATATAATTGTTTTTGTATATTTCCACTTTCATAATAATGTATTACTGCAGGTTCGTTATCATTATGTATTTTTCCATCTTTATACCAAATTCTTGCTTTGATGTTTCCATTTTCATAAAATGTTATTAATGATGGTTTTATATCATTGTGTATTTTCCCATCTTTATACCAATTTCTTGCTTTGATGTTTCCATTTTCATAATAATGTATTGATGCGGATTCGTTATCATTATATCTTTTTCCATTTATCAACCAGCATAATTGTTTAATTTTTCCACTTATGTAATATTCTTCAAATACTGGTTTGTCATCTCTATGAATATTTCCATCGTTATAATAAGTTTTTGATTCTATTTCTCCAGTTTCATAATATTCTATAATTGATAGTAAATCTTCATCTCTATGTAATATTCCATTCTTATAAAAATATTCTATTTGTATTTTTCCATTTTCGTAATATTCTATTATTGCTGGTTTGTCAGTATTGTGATATTGCAAATCATAAAAATGTGATTCTTTCTTTACTTTTTCACTGTTATAATAATGCCTCACTATTCTTGTATTATCATCATTAATGATTGTATCAGTTTTATCGATTTATTTAAAAAGTATGTTTTAATAGATGTCATTTTTATGTTAAGATATATAAAATTCAATTATTTCTTGTCTACATTTTGTTGTATTCCTTCTATATACCAAAATTGATTTATAATAACACCATTTTCTCCATATTCTGTTAGTGCAGGTTCTATGTCGTTATGTAGTTCTTCAAAACTATACCATTTTTTACATTGTATATTACCATTTTCATAAAAATACATTTCTAACGACTGTTCTTCGTCAAAACACCATTTTTCATATTTTTTATTTCCACTTTCGAAATATTTTATAATTATTGAGTTATTGCCATTATTTAATTCTCCCTTTTTATACCAGTGTTTTTCTTTTATTATTCCATCTTCATAATATTTTTCTATTGCTGGTTCTGTATCATTATGTAATAATCCATGATTGTAATGTCGTTCCTCTTTTATGTTGTTATTTTCGTAATATTTTATATTACTATATGATTCTCCGTTAATAATCCAATGTTTTTCTTTAACATTTCCACTTTTGTGATATTCTATTATTGCTGGTTCGACATCATTATGTAATTTATCATTTTTGTACCATTTTTTGTATTGTATATTTCCATCTTCATAATATTCTATTTTTGATTGTATATTTCCACTATGATATCTATGTTCTTCTTTTATGGTTTCATTTTTATGAAAAATGAGTATTGATGGTTTATTTTCATTTTGTAATTTTCCATCAATGTACCAATATTTCTCTTTTATATTCCCATTTTCGTAGTATTTTATTATCGCTGGTTCTATGTCATTATGTAATATCCCTTTTTTATACCAATGTTTTGAACATATATTTTCATTGTCATACCAATATATTTTTGCAGGATTAGTTATATTATGTAATTCATTATTTTTGTAATACAGTTCATAAAACAATTTACCACTCCCGTAATAACAAATTATAAGTTTATCGTAGCAATTATCTTTTATCGATATTGTTTTCTGCTTAATTTTTCCATTTGTATAAAATATTTCTTCCATTATTTTATTATGATATTTAACATTCAAATATCAATCATATCTTAATAATCGGCATCGACACATTCAAAACTTTTATATATTTCTAAAACATTTTGTTCATTATTTTTATACCATAATAAGTATTGATTGGATAATTATATATTTTATATTCCATTTTAAATAAAATAATTATGAATTCAAATGTTAGTAATATTGATATAAAAAAATATAAATCTTAATAGTAAATTATATAAGATTATTTATAATATTTCCATTTTCATAATATTCTTCTTTTACTGAATTATTATCTCTGTAATATTCACCATTTTGATACCAATGTTTGCTTTTTATATTTCCATTTTCATGATATTCTTCACAATTCTGCAATTCTCCATCTTCATACCAATGTTTTTCTTTTATATTTCCATTTTCGTAACATTCTTCATCTTTATATATTTTACAATTTTTACACCATACTTTATAATGAATATTTCCACTTTTATAGTATTCTTTCGCAGGTTCATCCATTTTATATTTATGATATATTTATCATTCAATTATTGTTTTTACAACTGATAAATTCCACATTTTTTTATATCACAATCCAATTCAACGGCACATTTATTAAAAAAATATATTCAATTATAAAACTCTTTATCGCAATATGGACAATCTGTTTTCTCTTTTGATAACCAATCTTGTATACATTTTTCACAATATATATGATCGCATTTTGTGATTATCATATTATCATTTGATTCATGACATATGTAACACTCTTCTTCATCACTGTATTTATTAAAATTTATTTGTAATACTCCATTTATGAAATATATTTCTTTTTCTATTTTGTTGTCTTCTGTATAACAAATGAATGCTGGTTTGTCATCTCTATGAAGTTTTCCATTTTTACTCCAACTTTCTTTATGGATATTTCCATTTTCATGATATGATAATGATGCTGGATTATTTTCTCTATGTGTTAAATTATTCTTATAATAAGTTTCTTTACATTTATTTCCATTTTCGTAATATTCTATGAATCCCACACCATCATCTCTATGTTTCTTTCCTTCGATAAAATATGCTTGTTTATGAATGTTTCCATTTTCATAATAAGATATTTTCGCTGGATTATTTTCTCTATGTAATTTATTACATTTTAAATATAATTCTTTTTTTATTTTTCCACTTTCATAATATTGAATGTTTGCTGGTTTGTCTTCATCTTGATGTAATCCATGAATTATAAAATGTAATTCTTCTTCAATATTTCCGTTTTCATAATACTTTATTATTGATGGTTTATCTTCTCTATAAATGTCGTCAACGTGATAATATATCTCTTCTTTTATTTTACCATTTTCATAATATTTTATCAATGCAGGTTCATTTTCTCTATGGATGTATCCCTTTACCGAATATATCTTCTCTGTCATAATTTTATTTTGATATTTTATTGTTACTTGTTCATCGTCTTCTTTATAATGTTCTTCAGTTATTGATTTATTTTTGTCATATTTAATTAATACAGGATTGTTTTCATTATATAATTCTCCATTCTGGTACCATTCTTTACAACTTATATCGCCATTCTTATAATAATATTCGATTGCTGGGTTGTTATCTCTATGTAATTCTCCATTTTTATACCATTCTTTTATTTCTATACATCCGTTGCTGTAATACTGTTCTTTTCTTTTTAATTCACCACTTTGATACCATTCTTTTATTTCTATATCACCATCTTCTGTAAATTGTTCTTTTGCTGGATTTCCATGTAATTTTCCATTAATGTACCAATGTCTGTATTCCACATTACCACTTTCGAAATAAACAATTTCTGCTGGGTTATCATCTCTGTGTTTTATTCCATTACTGTGCCAGCATTCTTTTTTTATTTTCTTACTTTCGAAATAATATTTAATTGCTGGACTGCCGTGTAATTTTCCATTTTGATACCACATTTCAAATTCTAAACTACCATTCTCATAATATATCTCCATTGCTGGATTATTATCTCTGTGTAATACTCTATTTTGATACCATTTTTTACACATTATTTTATCATTTTCTTTATAAATTTCTAAAACATTTTTCTCACCATTTTTAAACCATTCTTTATCGTTTTCTTTAATATTTAAATCGTCAAATTCATAATAGTATATGGTTTCCATTATTATACTATATATTTATGAATTCAAATATCAAAATTCGGCTCTCAAATTAACCTTGTTTGTTGTACAAATGATTTCTTATAAATATTATTGACATACAATCGGTTTCATTTCTTCGTTATACTTTTGATTACTTTAATGATGTTTCTTTTTTATAACTTTTATTTTCTTATTCTTTTTTATAAACTTGATTATTAATAACTTCTTGTTATATTTCTATAAATCTATTTTCGTAATTAATAAAGTTATCATCTTCCGTAAAACATTAAAAAACATCAAATTCGGCTCTCCAATAAACCCAATCGTTGTCCAAACTATTTCTTATTAATCTTCTTGACAAACAATAGGTTTCATTTCTTCGTTTGCTTATTGATTACTCAATGATGTTTCATTTCCTATAATTTTTGTTTTCTTATTCTTTTTTTATAAACTTAGTTATTTGTAACTTCTAAAACTTATTGTTATACATCTATAAACCCTTTTTTCGTAATAACCCTACGTTATCTTCTTCAGTAAAACATCAGATTTGATAATCATCATAGGTTAATTTACCTGTTTTTTCAATTTTGTTAAAATTGAATCCTATATATCTTAATGAATAAAAGTTAAAATGACTAAAAATATTACTGAGAGTATTAAACATTATAATAATGGAAGTATTAAATCAAAGAAATATTTTGATGATAATAATAAGTATCATCAAATCAACGATTTACCAGCACATGTAATGTATCACAAAAATGGAAATAAGAAAGAAGAATATTGGTATCAAAACGGAGACCAACATAGAGAAAACAATTTACCCGCACATATATTATATGGAAAAACAGGAATTATACATTTTAATAAATATTATGTGGATGATGAATTACATAGAATTAATGAACCAGCAGTGATGGAATTTTACGAAACTGGAGAATTAAATATTGAAATATATTATGTCAATGGCAAATTTTACAGAGATGATAACAAACCAACAGAAATATTATATTATAAAAGTGGAAAATTACTGATAGAAAATTATTTGAGTGAGAATGGAGATTTGCATCGAGATAATGATCTACCATCAAAAATTAGATATTATGAAAATGGAAATATGAAAAAATGTTCATATTATCATCATAATAAAATTATGAGAAATGATGACAAACCAGCGGAAATAACATTTTACGAAAATGGAAATAAGAAAGTTGAATATTGGTATAAAGATGGAAAAATCCATAACAATGATGATGGAAAAGCAGTGATCGAATACAATATTGATGGAACAATTAAAGAAGAATTTATATATCAAAATGGTTGTCAAGGATTGAGTTTTGAAGTTTATGAAGGAGAAGAAAGTTGTGTTATTTGCAAATCTTCGGATCTTCGCATTATAACAAAATGTAAACATATTTATTGTAAACCATGTATTGATAAATGGTATGGAAAGAATAGTGCTTGTTATTCTTGCAAGAAAGAATTTAATAAAAAACATATAATTGAAGAGTATGAAGAAGATAACGAATATCAAACTAATAATTTAATTGATGATATAGTGTCTGGAAAGTCATTTATACCATTTAATATGTTAATGGATTTTAAGAAAGTTATATCTGGAGAACAAAAATTAAAAATGGGCGGTCTTTATATGATGTGATAATCATATTACGGCACAATTATAGATTTTGTTAAAATTGAATACTATACATCTTAATGAATAACTAATAAAATGATTTCAACCTATGGATTAAAAAATATTAATAATAGTAAATCACAAAAATTCTCCATAGAATATATTCATTATGAAAACTTATTTAATAATCAAAATAAGATATATATTGATAGAAGAAAATATCCTAATGGAATAAGTTGCACCATTGCCAAACATTTTATTAATACATTTAATGGTGGTATGAAAAAAATTGTTTTATAAAATTTGGAAATTTAGTGGATTCAACTTATGATGACACATGTTTTAATAAAGTTATGAAAGATAAGTTAACTTATTAATCATAGCCAAGAAGACAAATTCCAACAATTTCATCATTATTTTTTGATACAAATATTTTGAATGATGCCTCGAAATACCATAAACTTGATTGTATTTTTCCAATATTAACATGTCTTTTTACAATTATTTCATCATGTAATATCCAATTCGTGGGCTCTTCTCCAATATGTGTCATAATAACAGGCACATTTTCACAGTATAATTGTAATTCTTTATAATTCCATGTTCCTGTTTTAATTTGATTGATTGTACTCAATATTTCATTATCAGAAGTTATTGTAATGATGTTTGAATCATAATCGCACGTTTTTTTACAACCTTCAATCAATTCTTCTAATACAACTTTAATTCCCACAACTTCATTATCTGTATCTTTAGAAATAAATAATTCATATTTTGCATATTTTAACTCTTTAATATTTGTTATTGATCCAATATTGATATGTTCATTGTTGATTAAATATTTTTCGCAAATATTTTCCCAATTATTAGGTTCATCATCAATCCATGTTATCATAGTTATTGTATCATTTACAATTCGTGAATAATATTCTTTTGATTTCCATTTTCCAAGCTTTAGATTATTGATAGAGGTATTATGAACTTGTATATCTTTGGTTGGATACCAATCATCTCCAATTTTTTCATCAATATTTTTACAATTAATCTTAATTTGATTTATATTTTTATCACCATCAAAACCAAGTGACATACTACATAACACTGATTGAAAATTCATATCACTAATAAAATTTTCAATAATAATATTTCCATTGCATTGTACATATCTTTGATCAAGATGTTTTGAACATTCTGATAATTTATCATCAATCCATAATTGTATATCAATTGAATTTTTATAACTATATTCAGATTTATGACTTTTTATTTTCCATTCTCCTGATTTTAAATTATTCATTGTTTTAATTTCTTTATCATTGCATAATATTTTAACATCTCCGTTACAGTTCCATTTATTTACTTTTTCTCCATTTTCATTATTAACAATAATACTAAATGAATCTATTTTATTTTCATTATCCTTATGTGTGTTTATGCTATATGTGGCATGATTTATATCTATTGAAAAACATTCAACTGTGAATTTTCCTACACAATCTGTAAAAGTTGTATATGAATCTTTGCGATAATTCTTATTTTCTCCAATATATCCTGATATTATTTCTCCGCATATACTAGATTTATTAATCTTCCATTCTCCAATTTTTAAATTATCTATTTTATTAATTTCTATATCATTGCATTTTATACTGATATTTCCAGTGCAAATCCATGGTTGTTCCATTGTATATATTATGATATTATGAATTCAATTATGAATTCAATTATGAATTCTCATTAGTTTGGTTTCATTTTTTTGATCACCATTAGTCAATGAATTAATCATTTGTATTTCATTTTATTTTCTAATTTGATTATAAAACAAAATGAAAACTAATTGTAAATCAATTCTATTACACTGGGACGGGAATTTCCCGTCTCAGAGAAACCCAATTGATGTATTATGATATTTCTTCTAAATATAATTGACATACAATCGGTTTCATTTATTCTGTTATACTTGTTGATTACTATATTATGTTTCATTTCTTATAACTTTTGTTTTCTTATTCTTTTTTATAAACTTAGTTATTGATGAATGTGTAAAACTTATTGTTATGCTTCATAAACCCAATTCTTGTAATAAATAAAGTTATCATCTTCCATAAAAAAATATGTTTTAATAATTGTTTTAATAATTGTTTTAATAATTAAGATTTATTATTAATCTTCTTTCATAATTGTGTATGTGAGTTTAATATCACAATTGCAATGAGGACACTTGTGGTTATCAACTACAGGTACAATTGATTTGACTTCATTTGGATTATATTCCACTCCTTCTTTATACCATTCTTGATTTGCGATTGTTCCGTCTTTATTATAATGAATAATCGCTGGTTCGATATCACGTTGTAGTTTTCCATTTTGATACCAAAATTTATATTCAACATTTCCATCTTCATAATACATTATTTTTGCTGGATTATTGTCACGATGCAGAATTCCATTCTTGTACCATTCTTCAAGACTTAGTTTTCCATTTTCATGATAACGAGTTTCTGCTGGTTTGTCATCATCGTTGTGTAATTTTCCATTTACATACCAACTTTGACCAGCACATTGATCTTTTGAATAATTTTGTGTCATTGCTGGTTCGTTAAAATCTTTGTGATATTCTCCATTTTTAAAATATTGTTGAATATATAAATTTCCGTCGGAATGAAATGCTTCGCTCTTTAATAGACTGATTTTATCAGTTTTACCCTTGATATACCACTTTTTACTACTAATCTTTCCATTCGTATAGCTTGTTGTGATCGAATCCATTGTTATTATTCTCTATATATACGGGATTCAATTTTGTTAAAATTGAATTCAACATATATATAGAGGAAAAGAATGCTAATTCCATACATAACCGTTTATTTTAGAGATGAACGCAGTGGTGACGAAGGTGAAGTTATCACAGAAATCGTAGATGGAGATATTGAAGATGTAAAAAAAGAGTATGTTAAGTTTTTATTTGATGCTCTCGAAAATATTGACATGGCTATCAAATATGTAAAAAATAATAAAATATCAATAATCAAATACTTTCAAGATAAAAATACAATGACTTTGGAAGAATTTATTGATTATTTAGATAATATAGATGAATATATACAACACTTTACAGAATTCATACATAGTTTTACTTTCTTCTATGAAGGTAAATGGCAAAAAATTGATTATATGACTGATGGTATAATAGAATACATAAATTCATATTATCAATCATAATTCTTTTATATTATAATTTGTCTGCAATATGGACAAGTTGATTTTTTACACATAATCCAACTATGGATACATTTTTTACAACATATGTGTTGACACGGCGTTATGATCATATTGTTGCAATTTGAATGACAAATAATACAATCTTCATTTCCTATATAAGAATTATATATAGTTGTTTCTATTTTATTTTTGTAATATTCTTCTTCATACTCTTCTTCATATTCTTCTTCATCACTATCACTATCTTCAATGATTTCTTTTTCTTCAAAGTATGTATTATGATAATCAAAATCTTCTTCAAATATTGGTATGTTCATATTTTGTTTTATAATTTCTTTGTAACACGTTTCACATTTAATATCATTATATAAAATTAAATATTTAATACATGTATCGCAATAATCATGACCACATTTAGTTTCTAAATATGAATGATTATTACAATTATGACATATACTACTTACTTCATGTTCATCAAAAATCAGTGGTTGAATTTCATTAAATCTGTGTTGATTTATTATATTTCCTTTATCATCATAATTTATTTTTGCATATTCTACTTCATCAGAATATCTTCCATCTTGATACCATTTTTTACAAACAATATTTCCTTTTTTGTCGTAAATTTCAACGGCTGGTAGATTATCTCTATGACATTCGCAATCATCATTATTCCAACGCTTTTCTCTTATTTCACCACTTTCATAATATACTTCAATATTTGGTAAGTCATTTGGTCTTTTATTGTACCAAGCTTTATATTGTATATTTTTACTTAAATAATATTTTTCAGAAGTTGGTAAATCATTTTTTCTAATTTGTTTACCATTTGTACACCAAGCTTTAATTATACAATCATCTTCAATTTGTTCAAAAATTGTTATTTTATCTTCGTTTTCATAATATTTATAATATTTACGACGTAATTTATTGCTATACAGATCTTCCTCATATGGCAATATATCACTTTCACGAAGTTTTCCATTAATATAATAATAATTAGTATGACCTAAGTCGTAACATATTTTGGCTGGTTTATTATCATCTCTATGTAAAATTCCATCTTTATACCATTTTTCACACAATATTTTATCACCTTTTTTATATACTTCCATTACATTTTTTTCATTATTTTTAAACCATTCCTTGTCTTCTTGTTTAATTTTATCCATTTCATCATAGTCTTCAACTGTAAAATAATAGACTGTTTCCATTGTTATATATAATATTATTGATGAATTCAATTTTGATTACCATTTGTCAATGAATTAATCGTTTGTATTTCAAATGATTTTACAATTTGATTATAAAACTATATGAAAACTAATTGTAAATCAATTCGATTACGTTGAGACGGGATTTTCGCGTCTCAAAGAAACCCAGTTGATGTCCAAAACGATTTCTACCAAATCTTACTGACATACAATCGGTTTCATTTCTTTGTTGTCTGATTGATTACTTCAATAATGTTTCTCTTATTCTTTTTTTATAAACATGATTATTGATAATTTCTAAAACTTATTGTTATATTTCTATAAATCTATTTTCGTAATTAATAAAGTTACCATCTCTCGTAAAACACTAAAAAACATCAAATTCGGCTCTCACAATACACCAAATGGTTGTCCAAATGATTTCTTCTTAATCTATTTTGACAAACAACAGGTTTCATTTCTTCGCTGTACTTTTGATTACTCAATTATGTTTCATTTCCTATAACTTTTGTTTTCTTATTCTTTTTTATAAACTTATTTTTTTGTGATAATTTTTTTCTTATATTTCCATTCATAAAATACATAATTACTTCTTTATCGTGTAGTGCATTTTCATGCAATGTCACTATTTGCTTGATTTTTCCATCGAAATAATAAAGGGTTTCCATTGTATGTTTTATGAATTTACAAATTCAAATAAAAAATGATATCATTTTACATATTCCTATGTATAAAACCCAAAATACACACCACGCCTTGCACACTCTAAAGCTTCTCACAATTGTTCAATATTTATCACTCCCTTTCCTTCACATTTGCTTGTGCAACAACAAGTCGACGGGCGACATCACTGTTTTCAGACATGATACAAGAGATGTAACAAACATGTATATTAGAAATATATTCAAATTTTAAAAAAAATGGTATCTGTAGAGAGATAAATCTCAATCTACAAGCCAGATACCCCCTGTGATTAATTGAACATTCACAAGAGCTTCCCAGCCACCACTTCTTCACCCACACACAATTCCGTCCTCCGCACACGGAACCGCGACACCTCCGTTGGTTGTGATGCCGACAGTCCACTGTCCGTTCGGCACTTCGACCGCCTCGTCGCCACTGCACACCATCTGAAGCACACGGGCGTGATACTCACATGCCTTGATGTACTGCTCCAGCGTCGCTTCGTCTCCGGAGATTGACTCCTTCGTCAATCTTCCACTCTCGACGTGCTTCTGCAGTCCGAGAAGGAACTGCTCTTGATACACCACAAAGTATGTGGCGTCGAGCAGAGCCCTCTTGGCACACATGTACCGGCGGTACTGACGCGTCCCGAGCTTGAACGTGTGCGACACGTCCGACATCGCTGTGAGGCGAGAGGAAACATGTAGATTAAAAATATATTCAATTTTAGACCTAATTAAAAAATGGTATTTGTAGAGAGATAAATCTCAATCTACAAGCCAGATACCCCCTGTGATTAATTGAACATTCACAAGGGCTTCCCAGCCACCACTTCACACGAGCCACTCCGCATCACCGACACATTCCAGCACCTGATTCATCTGTGCGGCAGTCACAATCCGACTGCTCTTCAGCAATCGTCTCAACTGCTTCTCCTGAATCGCCGTTGCCATCTCCCTTTCTCGATTCACCACCGCCACCGCCTCATTCTCCTGAGCGAGAATTCGCTGACATTCCTCATGCGAGATTGGAATCTCTGTGAGATGTCCCAGCAGACCGCACATCCTGCACTCCTCGGTGTCATCGACGTTGTTGCCGTTTTTGTCGATGAAATTTTGACAGCGGTGGCAAAATGCGATGCCGTCCTCGGCATCCAGAGGGTCAACAATTTTTTGTTGACAGCATGCGTCACACCAGCTGTGGCCACAGTCGCATCGACCGTCCGACATCGCTGTGAGGCGAGAGGAAACATGTAGATTAAAAATAGATTCAAATTTAGACCTAAATAAAAAATGGTATTCGTAGAGAGATAAATCTCAATCTACAAGCTGGAATACCCCCTGTGATTAATTGAACATTCACAAGGGCTTCTTCGCCACCATTTCTTCACTTCTTCTTGGACAACTCCGCCATCCTGAGTTGAAAATCCAGATCTCCAAACTCACGCAATGCCTTCTCGAAGGCATTGCGTTGATTCTCCTCCTCCGCATCCTCCGCTCGCCACTTGCGCACATTCTCCACCGTGCACGACGCGGGATGGTGATTGGTGCAATGCTTGTAGAAGAACACAAACTCACGATCAGCTTTAGACATCGGAGTGGACATCGCTGTGAGGCGAGAGGAAACATGTAGATTAAGAATATATTCAAATTTAGACCTAATTAATTATACATATATCCTCTAAAATCTTTATTATGAGACAGTATCATATAAGATATATAATATTTTACCATATTACTAATTTTACTTTTGTCTGTTTTAATCAATATTGATGTAAATCCAGTTATATATCCAACAATAAAATCACTTGAACTGGTGTATGAATCACATATAGGGTTTCCTCCATTGATAGTGGCATTTGCATCTATTATACCGGCTTCGTGACCACGATCAAACAATTCGAAATTCATCGTGAGACAGTAATATAAATAATATATTCAATTATATAAGATGGATATTGAATTAAAAAATATTTCTGATGAAAATTTATTTATTGATTTAAAGAAAAAATGTGAGATATCAAGAGATAAAGATATCTCACTGTGGATTAAAAATTATAAATATTCGTTAGAACATAGAATAAAAGAAACTGGTATAATTAATGTTATCAACGTTATGAAAGATATTGGTATTGATAAAGTTGATTTGTCTGAAACTTTTGAAACTAATATTGACATTATTATGAAATCTATTTCTGGTAAGACATTTAAGAATAATGATGTTGCATCTATAATATTAAAAAGTTTTAATAAACATTTTTGTAATAAATATATACCAATTAGCATAACGCCGTTTAATCTTTGTCAACATATCAATCGTATTTGTAATAATTCTATGAATGAAATTATCAAGGATTTTAATGATGATGTTCAACAAATTAAGCGGAAAGAATTAAATGATGAAAAAATACAAATCGATAGATTGTTTGAATCATTTTCTATCATGCACATATCTGTAAATAAGTTAGAAAAAAATAATATTGAAGAAGGATTGGCATTATGTTTAAATGAATTAGGATTAATTGCAATGGTTTGTCATAGAATAAATAAAGTAATGAAAAAACTATAGAGAATAATACATCCAGTCTTCCTTGGTGTGTAAAGACATCATTGAATCAAACTTATGTAATGCATCATTTGATAATATGTATCTAATTTTTTTAATATTGATAAAATCTTTATATGACAAATGACATCCATCTGCGAATGCTTTGGATAATGTGTCGAATACATGCTGGAGACGTGTTATTTTCGCATTTTCACATAAGGCTTCCGAATACATAGCCCATATTTTTAACGTATCAATTTCATCTCTTTCTTCCGACGTAAACTCACGTTTAGATTCCATACACGACATGCCGATATATAATAAAAAATTTATTCAAATTTAAAAGTATTCATCGTTCAATCCAACCACTTGCGATCACAGATATCCAATTACGTATTCTTGCTTCACACATTGTTACACGGTATTCATATGGTTGTAAACGTTGATATGTAAATGGTGGTAAATCATTACGATGAAAAGCCCAAAGAAGTTCATCTCGAGCATTATCAAGTTCATGATCTAGTTTGCGTCTCACCCCTTCACGTTCGGCGATCGTGATGCCATCGCGCAGAAACGAGAACGGACATATTAGTAAAAAAGTATTCAAATTTAATCACAGAACTTCATCATTCATCTCCTTCAGACTTCTGAGCTCTTGCTCAAGATCAAGCACTAGTAGTGCAAGTTTGACTTGATCGCAATAGCTAAGAGAATTTGAGACCGAGAGATTCAAACGCGCGCTCTTAAGCTTGTGTTCACATTCGTCAATGAGTGCGTCGTGTTCAAACGAGCACACATTGGTATGTGCACGTTTGATATCCTCCTTAAGCATTTTTACACGTTGCAAGTCCACGACCGCACACCCAAGTGTGACCCTGAGTGCACGTGCACTCGACGCAATCCTTTCCAACCACGCAGTCGCGCGAGATTCCTTCACCAGACGTTCGCTGTAGGCAAAGACGAGTGCACGTGTCACATAATCCATTATGCAGAATCGAGAGCAAAACATATTAGTAAAAAAAGTATTCAAATTTAGATAATTCAATATGTAATGAATTCTTTATAAGAAATATCTGGTACTTTGTTATTAAATCTGGATTTAACTTTATCCATAGAACTTTCACAATATTGACGAAGATCGTTAAAATCATTGTAAATCTTCTCTTTATCTGATTTTGGTTTCATAATTTCACGAACAATATCCATTCCAGCTTGTATTAATGTATCAATAATTTGTTTTACACATTTATTTTTTTGTTTTATTTTATCAATTCGTTGTAATCTATCTTTCCATGTATCATCATTTATCTCACCAACAAGACGCATCACTCGAAGTTTAAACAGTGCATTATCTTCGTAATTATTATATTGAAGAGAATATGCCATTAGTTGATACATAAATCTACACATTCTTAAAATTTTAATATTGTTTAAATTCGAATTGATTATTCTTTCTAATGTTTGTTCGTTAGTCAAACAAAGTGGTTCGAGTGGTTCATTTGGTTGAACAACTTGATGATTACGCATCCATTCGAAATAATGTGGATTATGTGCACTGACTTGAAATACACCAGTTTTCCAATCAAATGCTACGTGACATTGAGTGCACCACATATGATTACAACCACTAACTTTTGATATCATAGATGCACACTTTGGACATGGTTTAGCTTCTTTCTTTATTGCTTTTACATTTTCAAGTATTGCTTTATCACATACATGATTCTCAAATATTTCTTTTTTAGTTTTACCTTTATCTTTTTTTATACATTCATGACAATGTTTGCATACTAACACAACACACAATTTACACTCCCATGTATCATCAATAAAACCTTCACAATTTTTATTCGGACATCTAATATTAAAAGTCCATGTTTTATCAACCTTCATAGTTTTAGGTGGTACAACCTCTCTCGGTTCTTCCGTTCTCGGTTCTTCAACACCATAGCTATTTTTTAATCTTATCATATTGCTTTTTAATTGTTTAAAACATAATTCACTTACAAAAGATTCACAAATTCTTTGAGCATCAATTGTATTTGGTATCGAAATAGCAGTTGATACGGCGTTTAATATTTTTGTTCGCATTATTTCTTTTTCTTGTTCTAAGTCGCGTAAAGAATCTTTGGCATACTTATAACGAATTGCAAATTCTTGTGTTTCTGGTAATCGTGCTTTTTCAATATCGAGTAAAATGTTTTCACGACATTCTTTATATTCATTCAGAAGAAATGTTTTTGTAAAATTTTCAGATAAGAAATCTTCAGTCCATGCTTTTGTACAAGTTGTGTTTGGGCAATTTGGTTGCGTGGTATTTTTAATGTATGTCTGTGTACAATTACGACAAGTTGAATTATTGCAATATGGACATATAATTTGTTTATGAAATGATTTATTAAATGATTCAAAGCAAATAGTGCAATTTGCCATTGTTATATAGTATGCATTATGAATTCAATTTAAAAAAATGATATCATCCATCCATCAATTCATCCAACATCTTGAAGAATGCCCTCTCCTCCTCGGAAACCTTCTTTACTTGTTGGTTCCTTCGCAACCTTGCCTTCTTTGAAATCTTTGGCATAGCTGAGAGTTGAACATCGATTGTTCGCATCCACATAGTGTGTGCGTGTGTGATTGTGTATTCACACACTCGTTTACATGCTTCAACGTGATCACAGATTTTGTGGAACTCGTCTGAGTTCTTCGGGTCGATAGGATTAATTTGAAACTCGAGTTGTTTAACTTGTGCAAGAAAGAGAAGACGCTCAGCCTCTTCAATGCTTGTTTTACCACAATGTGGCAACGGACGTAGTCCAGCCATGACGCAACGACATATAAGACATAATACATTTCAAATTTAAATCTATCGTATACAACTTCCGTTCATTAGTTTGTCATTATGATTATCAAGTTTAAATCCCATAATTCGAATTTCTTCTTTCAATTTATCAATAGAATCTCGCATTGAAGAGTATTCTGCACCCAACAATGATTCTAATTTTTTTTGCATATTTTCCAATTTTATCTTTTTACCCGATATTCCCAGTTCGAGAGAAATATCACGCATTGACATTTTCCTCTCGGAGACTACACTATACAAAAATATTTATTCAATTATTTCATAATTTGATAAACAGTTTGTTTTGACATATCGGAAATAAATTGTGCTGTTTCTGATACTGTTTGCATTGATTCCAAAAATTTTTGAGAACATTTTTCGCCATCTGTTTTTGGTGCATTTTCTTGCATTTCTTTTACTACTTCAAACAATTTTGTAATCTCTTGTAGAAGAAATGGATAATTTTCCATCTTTATTACATATCTATATTTTCTAATTCAAATGTAAAAAAAAGAGGGTTCACAACCAGTGTGGAAAACAGATTAGCAAGATCTGTTTTCTACTGATTTGTGAGGTTCATATTTTCACCTCTTTTTCCAGCACGGCTGACAACCAAAGTCGTCGCCGGTCGTCCGAAGACAGCACTCCCAACAATTAATTCGAACAATCGCAATTGATGTTCGAATCATTGTTCGGAGGCTTCTTCTCCACACTTCCCGCACACAGACGGGCACTTCGCAGACTCATTTCGCTTTGTGAGCGACGAGTCCAACAACATGTATATAAAAAAGGTATTCAATTTTAAATAGTCAAATTACTCACATTTTTGTATGTTTTCGATCTCAATTCCATTTATGTAGTATTCTTCATCTATGATGACTTTGTGAATATCATAGGTGACGACAGCTGGATTATTACCAATTCTGTGTTTTTTACCATTTTCTATGAAGTATTCTTTTTGTATCTTTCCATTGGGATAATACTCGATGATCGCGGGTAAGTGTTCTCTATGAATCTTAGATGTTGCTGTGATAAATATATCTCTATGTGATTTAATTATTGGATTATCTAATTTTTCGGTTGTTGCTATTGTATCAGTGCTATTTCTATACATACGAGTGAATGAATCATCTATATTGGTTTTGAATAAAACGTAATAAACTTCTCTTTTAATAATTTTATTTTCATGATATTCGATAACGGCTGGTTTATCTTCTCTGAATAAATGATTATAAGTAGTTGTTTTTTCGATTCCATCTTTAATAAATTTGTCTTCGAAAATTATGTAATATTCTTCTGACTCTATACACTTGTTTTCATAATATGTAATTTTTGCTGGTCTATCTCCATTATACAAGAAACCATTGGTATAATAATGATATTCTTTTACATTTCCATTTTCATATAGTATGACAATTGCTGGTTTATCTTTATTATGTAGAACTCCATTTATGTAATAATGCTGTTCTTTTATTTTTCCATTTTCATATAATATGACAATTGCTGGAGCGTCATCACAATGATATTTACCATTTTTTAATTTTGTTATGATATAATCTTTACCATTGTCATAAAATTCTTTAAATGATTTAATTTCTTCATTTTCATTATATTGAACTTCTTGTTGTATCATTTTATTTTCATAAAATGTTTGTGAAAGAGTTTTCTTTCCATTTGTATAAAACATTTTAGATTCAACACTTCCATTCTCACGATAAGTAATTTCAGCAGGTTCTTTAATTCTATGTCTTAAATTGTTTGTTAAATGTGTTTCTATTTTAACAGTCTTACCATCTTTATAATAGAATATGTCAATACAACTATTACTATTTACAATTTTTCTCTCATAATATTTAGTACCTAAATCATGATAATATTGTGTCATTCTTCATTTAATATAAAAAATAATTCAATTATTTAATTCTGCAAGTTTCTTAACATTATACAAAACTGCATTTTCATTAATTTTGTAATACTCAGAATTTACCTCATATTTCTTCATATTGGCCGTAAAATGATCAATCAACTTTTGACGAAATTTCTTACTCTCCTCCAACTCATATTCGTCCATTTTATGTATAAAAACTATATTCAATTATTTAATTGCTCGTTCATGCATTGATTTACTGCATTATCGAGACGTTTAATTTGATTAAATGCCATATTTCTACCTATTGTTTTAAAAATTGTATATACTTTTTCATAATGTTCATCACAATTGAGATACCACTGTTTTAGAGTTGTTTCATAATGAATTTCAAACTGATTATTAAACCCAGTGATAAATTCTTGAGTAATTCTGTGATGAGATATATATCTATCATAACAATATCTTATATATTTCTTACTCAAGAATTCACCACTTTTATAAATTCTGTTAAATGAAAGAATTATACATTCTTGTGGAATAATAGAATTTGTCAAATTAGAATTAATAATTAGTCTTGAATCTTGACACGATGGAAACATTCTCATCAATTCTTGATAACCGATGGTATAAAGTTCTTCAGGGTGCTTATTTATATTACCAAGAATATAACAAAGTTTTTCAAATAGTGTTATGAAACTATTGCAAAATTCGCGTCCATCTTCATATGTTTTGAAACTGAATATATTTCCGATAAATTTACAGTTTACTGTGTAATAATCGATTATATAAATTGGATTAATCTCCATTGTACATATTCTATAAAAAAAGAATTCAATTGTGGTAATCATTATTTAATAAATGATATTATATTTAGATATAGGATAAATGGTGTCATACTGTATTTGTTGAATTATACTTCTATCATTTTTATGCCAAATTTCCAATCTAATATTTCCATTTTCATAATACTGTTCTTCTGTCGGCAAATTATCAATTCTGTAAAATTCTCCATGATGAAACCACATGGCACCGCTTATTTTATCACTACTAAAGAAATATTGAATTACTGCTGGACTAATTTCATTGTGCAGTAGATCATTTTTATAATGTTTTACTTCATTTACCTTTCCATGTATAAAAGTTTTATAAATTTTTGTTTCATCGTTAATATAAATTGTTTTATTATCTATATATCCATTTGATTTATAAATTGTTGTTTCAACAAGTTTTTCCGAAATATATTTTTTCTCAATTTTAACATCTCTATTAAATGAAGTGACGATTTTCTCCATTTTACAATAAACATAATTGAATATTCAATTATGAATAACTATAAAATGAACATATTATCAGAAGAATTCTACGAAAGTAAGAGATGTCGTAAAAGAATGTACTTGATTGATGTTAAGAAATATGAAGATACGTACTATGATAATAATGTGAATTCTATATATGAAAGAGCTTATTATATTACCGAAGAAATAATAAAAGTTGAGCAATTTTATATTTCTGGTGGAATGGAAACATTGCGATGGTATTTAAATGAAAATATTCATAACGATAATGAACCCGCTGAAATTTTATATTATAAAAGTGGTAAGGTGAAAGCTAAAATTTGGTATAAAAATCATAACCGACATAGAGATAATGAACCAGCAGAAGAGTATTTTAGTGAAGATGGAAAAATCATTTCTAAAAGATGGTATAAAAATAATGAAAAACATAGGGTTGATGAACCTGCAGAAGAAGTATTTGATCATATTTTAAATACAATTAATCGTGCTTGGTACCACAATGGAGTTAAAACTAAGCATGAAAATTATAGAGATAATAATTTAATAACACGGATTGAATATGACGGAGAATTCAGCACGAGAGAATATTTCAATTATACAGATGAAAGGGTTATAAAACATTGGTTTAAAAATAATAAACTATTCAGAAACAATGATTTACATACGATTGAAGAATATAAGAATAATAAAATAATTAAAAAATCATGGAAAGGTGAAAATGGTAGATATTTTCGTATCAATGATTTACCAACTGAAGAAGAATATGAAAATGATATTTTAATTTGTAAATCATGGAAATATGATGAATATAGTTATACTAGAATCAATGATTCACCAACCATTGAAAGATACAGTAATGGAAAAATAGTTAAAAAAATATGGATTCATAATGATATAAGTAGAAATAATGATTTACCAGCAACTGAAGAATATGATGAAAATGAAAATATCATTTGTAAACAATGGTACAATGAAGGAGTTCGACACAGGGAAAACAATTTTGCCGTTGAATATTATAAAAATGGCATTCTCACAGATGGAGAAACATGGATTAACGGAGTGAGAAAAATTAATTTTGTCAAACTTATTGATAATATTGAATCATGTTGCATTTGTCATGATAAATGTGACACAATGATTAAAACAAAATGTAATCATGTTTATTGTTCAGATTGTATTCAAAAATGGATTACTGAAAAAAAATATACATGTCCATATTGTACTCAAAATTTATGAATCATCATATTCGTCAAATTCAACATAGCATTCACAATTATCTTCGTTATTATGACAAGTTGAACATTTTCTAACTATTTCAACCTTTGTTATAGGAACAATCACAATAGGAGGTTTAACTTGTGGTGGTTTCTCCGATGGTGGTGGCCTAGTTTGCTGTGGGGGTTGTGTAATTTGAGGTGGTTTTACTACCCACGCGGCAATAATTGGTGGCTTTACAGCTGGTTCTTTGGAAGCCATATTGCTGGAATACTATATAAAAAAAATATATTCAATTTTTAAATTTACTCATATCTATGATAAGTGCATATAAAACAGTATCGATAATTTTTTTATCATTTGTAAATACAACATTATCATTTAGTGTATATAAAATCATAAATCTCGTTTTGCATAAATTGATAAAATGACTAATTTTCCACGCCATATGATGAAATGGATTCTCGTATGATTCGAATTGACAAGATAATAAATCTTTAAAACAGGAAATGCTCATAAGATATCTGGTGCTACCATTGTGAATAAATGGACATTTATAAAATGGACAACATGAATTGAATGGACATTTTACAAAATGATCAGATGGATTACACAACACTCCGTCACAAATTTTTTGATGATGGTTTTTTACAATAGGAGTATTTTCTATGTCGTATATACATTGAAAGGAATCAATCATTCTACGTTAGAAATAAAAATACATTCAATTATATAGGATGTTTCTACCGCAGTATGTAATTGTTGAATTAAAAAAGAAATATAAAGATAGTAGCATTAAAACGATTGATAATAACATAAAGAGAATTTTTAATAATAATCAATATGATAAAAATTTGTTTAATGATTATGAAAAGATTCATAAATTTATGGAATTAATAGGTAAAACATCAGTTAAAAAATCGTTGATAAATAATATTGTTGTTGTGTGTGGTATTGAAGAAATTAACAATGACAAGTATAAAGAATTATTTAAATTATACGCGAAAGAACATGATAATGAATACAAGTACAATTCTAAGTATATTTGTAAAAATGTTCCAAATTTAGAATTTTTTAAAGAGAGAAGTGAAATGTTGAAAAATTCTAAAAAACAAAATTTGTATATTATTTCTTGTTTATATACATATTTACCCGCACTGCGCGGGGAAGAATTTTATAAAACAAAAATTGGTATTCAGTTGAATGAAAATTATTTAGATATCGATAGGTGGGTACTAGTAGTTCAGGATTATAAAACTGTTAAAAAATATGGAGTAAGAGAAATTAAAATTCCACTTGTATTACAAAATATATTAAAAGAATATTGCAAAACACGAATTGGAAAATATTTGATATCTATCGACGATGAAGGAAATAAAAAAATTGGTAACACATTGATGGTAAAGTATTTACATATTATTTTCGGAGATAAGATTTCAGTAGATGTAATACGAAAGATATTCATAACAGAAGTGATTCATTATTTGGAGAAGTATCCGTTTGATGAAAAAATTAAATATAGAAAAAGAATGGCATATTTAATGGGACATGATATTAGCACACAGGAGTTTATTTATTCTAATTTAAGAATAGCTTGTTCTAATTTTAATTATTCTGGCGACGAACGAATGAACGAGGTGGTGCAATTGATAATACAAATATGATGTAAAATATATTCACCATAATTAGCATTTGTTAAATTATTGCTTGATAGAATGATATTATCATTATATTGACGATTAGTTATTCATTTTTGACGCTAGTCTATTAGATAATATATTATTAATATTTAAATTCTCTTCGAAATTATTTTTTTTGTCATATTCATCGTAAAACAAATAAACGACTGATAATTTTTCATTTGTTTCTCTTTGATTCAATGTATTAATCCATGATAATAATTTCTCTTCTCTTTCCTGTTGTGATATATCTTGTTTTACTTCTCCAATTGTAAATGAATCTGGATTGTATCTAATGAAAGTTGTGTTTTCGCCAATTGACTGATGAATATCAACCATTCTAATACACTCACAATCATCAGTATTTCTTCTATGTTGAAATTCATCAACTTCAATAATAATAGTTCTGTATAAACCTTGAATAACAAAATCTGGTCTTCTTTTTGTACAATTCGTATCTATAGATTTATCATAAATTGATATATCAATTCCATTTTCTTCTAATAAATGTTTAATTCTTTCCTGTTTAATTAATCTACAAGTTTTCTTCTTGAAAGCATCACAATTTTGACATAATTTATCAGTGTTAAGAATATAATCAAGATTACAATTTATACATTTCTTTTCTAAGAGATTTTTATCGTCTTGTTTTTTATGGATTTCACATCTTCGATTACTCAATAATGTTACTCCATATATACCTAATTCATTACAATTTTCGCATTTTTTGGTTGGATTGATAATCATACCTTCAGTTGCATGTGTTTTACAGAATTTGGCATATTGATTTGGAAAATTATAATTAGAATTTTTTTTACAACCTTCGGAAATACATGTTTTATCTTTTACATTTATCATATTAATCTCTTTATGTTTGATACAATATAAAGCAATTTTACTTCCTTCAACATTATAAGTTGGAAGTGTTTTACAACCTTCGAAAATACATGTTTTATGTTTTATATCAATCATATCAGCTTTTTTGTGTTTTGAACAATATAAAGCAATTTTTTCTCCTTCAATATTATAATTTGGTCGTTTTTTACAACCTTCGAAAATACATGTTTTATTTACTACATCAATCATTTTTTCTTTTTTATGTTTATTGCAGTATAATGCAATTTTACTTCCTTCAATGTTATAAGTTGGTCTTGTTTTACAACCTTCGAAAATACATGTTTTACTTATCACATTAATCATATCAGCTTTTTTGTGTTTAGAACAATATAGGGCTATTTTTTCTCCTTCAATATTATAAATTGGTCTTGTTTTACAACCTTCGAAAATACATGTTTTACTTACAACATTAATCATATCTTTTTCTTTATGTTTATTACAATATAGGGCTATTTTTTCTCCATCAATATTATAAGTTGGAAGTGTTTTACAACCTTCGAAAATACATGTTTTATGTATTATATCAATCATATTAGCTTTTTTGTGTTTTGAACAATATAAAGCAATTTTACTTCCTTCAACATTATAAGTTGGAATTGTTTTACAACCTTCGAAAATACATGTTTTATTTACTATATCAATCATATCAGCTTTTTTGTGTTTATTGCAGTATAAAGCATTTTTACTTCCTTCAACATTATAAGTTGGAAGTGTTTTACAACCTTCGAAAATACATGTTTTATGTATTATATCAATCATATTAATTTCTTTATGTTTAACACAATATAAAGCTATTTTTTTTCCTTCAATGTTAAAATTTGCAGATTTATTACAACCTAGATGAATACATTTTGTCATCTTTTATTCATTATATATTTTTATATTCAATTAATTAAATGTATTATTTATAAAATAAACATTATTTCTATATTTTTGTTAAAATTAAATTTCTTATATAACAATAAAAAAATGATATCATTCAATGATTCTTGCATTCATTATATTGATGGTTACATATTTAAATTATTTAAGTAACGAATGGATGATTTAGTAGATGAATAATTATAGCTGGTCGTTCAAGTGAAGTGAATATAAAATAATCGCATAAGCTTTTTTTATATTATTTGCGGAATAGTTAATACTACATTTAAACAAATATGCAATCACTAAATCAGAAATCATATTTTGATATGCCGATGATATATCAAGTGATTGATGGACGATACCGTTATGTTCAATCAGAATATTGATATTGTAATTTGTGAGATTATATTGAGAAATAATATGTTCATAATCTAATTGTTCACAATTTCCATCATGAGGAGAACACCGCGAACAAAGTTTACGATTTTTACAGATATCACAAATTGAATAAGTCAGACAACCATGTTCGAGACATACACCACATAAATTTAGGAAATATTCATCTTTTCCTTGTTTGATGTTGTTTAGGATGATATCATATTCATCCATTTTATATGTATATATTAATTATTCAATTTTAAGTTCTTCTGCAATTCTATCGATAACATAATTTTCATCTGTATCAATGATTACAGATGAAACGATTTGTTTATTTCGAATTCCGAATAAGATACTCTTTCTTAAACAAATAATATTCAATACATTAATACTTATTGAGTATTCTATGTTAATGATTTCATCGAAATTAAGTAGAAATTCATCAATCAATATAATTTTTGTTGGCATTTTATTAATATATCCTTCACAACATTCGTTTAATTCTTTTGACGTTGTTATATAATTGACTGCCAATATAAATTCTATAAATAATATTGTATATTTTGTATCATTTTTTTGTGAAACATAATTATACATCAATGATATATTTTTATACATATTTTGTGAAAATTCATCATCATGATTTAATATGTCATAATCATGATATCTTTTAAGAGAATAAATATAAAAACTTCGTAAGAATATTCTGTTCATCAGTATATGAAAAAAATATTATTCAAATTTAAATGAAATCTGAAAGACTTCTTATTCTTATTGCCCGATTGCGTCCATAATTATCAATTACACGTCTACGTATAATTACTTGTTTATTTTTTATCAATGATTTTTCGCATTTTTTCTTACTATTATCGATTTCGGCAAATGCTTCTCGTACAAATGACAGCATTCCATTAATGTCTGGAAAAGACATAAATAACACTAATTAGACAAAATATTCAATTTTATTTTGTTCTATTATTGTTATAGGTTGATGTAAATGAATATCCCCCATAATTCACATTAGTAAAGCTTGAGCTATAATTACTTGTTGATGGAGCTATTTTATCGCTATATGTTGAAGGTTGGTTATTCATTCTAGGCACTACTTATTAAATAATATATGATTCAAATGTAAATTTTCTTCAAAATTATTTTTTTCGTCATATTCATCGTAAAATAAGTAAACAACTGATAACTTATTAACTGTCTCTCTCTGTTTTAATGTATTAATCCACGATATCAACTTTTCTTCTCTTTCTTGTTGTGATACATCTTGTTTTACATTATCGATTGTAAATGAATCTGGATTATATCTTATGAAAGTTGTGTTCTCACCACTCGATTGGTAGATATCAACCATTCTTACACATTCACAATCATCAGTATTTCTTATATGTTGAAATTCATCAACTTCAACAATAATAGTTCTGTATAATCCTTGAATAACAAAATCTGGTCTTTTCTTAGTACAAGTAGTATTGATTGATTTATCATAAATCTCAATTGTGATTCCATTTTCTTCTAAAAGATGTTTAATTCTTTCTTGTTTAACTAGTCTAACGATTTTCTTTTTAAAAGCATCGCAATTTATACATAATTTATCAACATTGAGAATATAATCAAGATTACAATTTATACATTTCTTTTCTAAGAGATTTTTATCGGTTTGTTTTTTATGAGTTTCACACCTTCGATTACTTAATAAAGATACTCCATATATACCTAATTCATTACAACTTTCACATTTCTTGGTTGGATTAATAATCATTCCTTCAGTTGCATGTGTTTTACAAAATCTAGCAACTTGATTTGGAAAATTATAATTAGGTTTTGTTTTACAACCATTGAAAGCACATGTTTTATTTTTTATATCTACCATATCATTTTTTTTGTGAATATTGCAATATAATGGTATCTTACTTCCTTCAACATTATATACTGGCAGTGTTTTACAGCCTTCGAAAATACACGTTTTACTTACGACATTAATCATATCAATTTTTTTGTGAATATTGCAATATAATGGTATCTTACTTCCTTCAACATTATATGTTGGTCGTGTTTTACAACCTTCGAAAATACATGTCTTATTTTTTATATCTACCATATCAGTTATTTTGTGAATATTGCAATATAATGGTATCTTACTTCCTTCAACATTATATGTTGGCTGTGTTTTACAACCTTCGAAAATACATGTTTTATTTTTTATATCTACCATATTAGCTTTTTTGTGAATATTGCAATATAATGGTATCTTATTTCCTTCAACATTATATGTTGGCTGTGTTTTACAGCCTTCGAAAGCACATGTTTTATTTTTTATATCTACCATATCAATTTTTTTGTGAATATTGCAATATAATGGCGTTTTACTTCCTTCAACATTATATACTGGTCGTATTTTACAGCCTTCAAAAATACATGTCTTACTTACAACATTAATCATATCAGCTTTTTTGTGATCATTGCAATATAATGCGATTTTACTTCCTTCTACATTATATATCGGTCGTGTTTTACAACCTTCAAAAATACATGTCTTATCTTTTACATTTATCATATCAGTTTTTTTGTGAATATTGCAATATAGTGGTGATTTACTTCCTTCAACATTATAGGTTGGTTGTGTTTTACAGCCTTCAAAAATACATGTCTTACTTACAACATTAATCATATCAGCTTTTTTGTGATCATTGCAATATAATGCTGGTTTTTTATTAATAAAATTAAATGAAGCATATTTTTTACAATTGAGGTGAATGCATTTTGTCATCTCTATTTATTATGTAATTTTGAATTCAAATGCCTATTTAAACAATTAATTGAAAGTGTTTTATCACAAATCAAACAAGTAAATGTTTTTTTATCATCAGAATATTCAATTGGTAATTCTTGTTTTTCAAATTTTATATCAACGTTTGAAATCATACTACAATTATCAGTAATGACAATGTCAAGCGTATTGTTAATAAATGGTTTTATTTTTTTACTATGTGAGATTATGAAAAATAATTTTGGTTTAATTGATAAGTTTTGTATATTTGACATTATATTAATTAAATTAATATCATCACAAGAATTAAACGATTCATCAAAAAACATTCCATCTATACATGGATGATAACTGAACTCGAGTAATGTTAAACGAATAGCAAGATTTAATATAAATTTTTGATAACCAGACGATAAATTAATGGATAACCAATTTCCAGTATGTGAGAGATGTAATATTTCAAATTCATCATTTATTTCTATAATATAATTTGTTTTTAGTTCTGATAAAATCGTATTTATAGAATTTTGAAATGTTAGTCGAAATTTTTGAAGAAGAACAGAGGCTATTCCATCTGGTTTCAGTAAAGTTTTATAAGTTTTTAATATGGATTGATTTTGTTGTTTAAACAAAAAATCCGTAGATAATGATAATGAGTTTTCCATTTGTTGTTTAATTCTTTCATGTAAAAGCTTTTGATTTATCAAGAGAACGTATTTTATCTGTTTACATTCTGATAAATTAATCACTTCTTTTTCTATTTCTTTTGATTGATTTAATAATTGAGTTAATATATCTTTTGATGATTTTTCTTGTAATTTAGCTCCTAAATTAATAGAAGCCTTCATTAATTCTTTTCTTTTTATTTCCTCTTGTTTTGATAAATCTGTTATTTCTCTTTCTATTTGAAGTATAGATTCGCTTACTTTTAATTTTTGACTTGTTAATTCGTCTTCATTTGATATTTGTCTTGTTAAAACTCGTATTTCGCCGTTTAGAGTAATTATTTCTTTCGTAACAATTTTTTCTATATCAGTAAAATAACCGATATTTAAAATGTTTGATAAAATCTGTTTTCTCTGCGATGGTTTTGAATTAATAAATTCGTTTATATCGTCTTGTAGTTGAAAAGATGTCAACAGTGCAGTATCTACATTACCAATATTTTCCTCATCTGTCGACACTGTTTCAGTTGCATGAATTCCTTTTAAAGTTCGTTTAATATTATGTCTGACTCCATTAATTTCATAATCTAAATCCGTATATGCATTTTGTAATCCAGAGTGTAAAATTTCATTTCTCTGGAATGCTCTTGAACGATATCCATATAACGCAAATAAAATTGTTTCAATAAAGGAAGATTTTCCAGAATGATTACTTGACATCATTCCAGTTATACCATTTTCAAGTTTTGTAAAATCAACAATATTTTCATTTCCGAATGAATACATATTTCCAAATTTTAATGTAAGAAGACGTATTTTTGAATTTTTATTTTGTATAATGTTTTCTTTGTATAACGATTTGTGAAGTTCAATAATATTGTCGAGATATTGATAATCTTTTAATAAATTTCTTATGATATTTTCATGTGATACTTCTTCTTTTACTTCTTCTTCTTTTTGTAAAACTAATTGTTGTACTACTTTATCTTCTTGTATTATTTGTCTTGGTTTCTTTTTAAAAATTTCTGTATATTTACTTAGAAAAAGATTGATGATATTTTCCGATGTTAACTTGTGATGAATTATATCCCAGTATATTGGATTTTTAAGAAATGGTTTTTTTGATATGATAATACCCTCTTTATTTATACATATTTTCATATACCCTCCTATCGTATTGTTTATAATTATTTTTTTAATCTTAATCTCGTTTGTAATTTCCCATAATATAAATCCGTTATCGTTATGTCCTACGTCGATAGATTGTTGAATGAGGCAACCAGCAAAAACAGTATTCGGCGAATATTGGAATGTTTTATTACTTTTTCCGAAACATGCCACATAATTTTGAAAAAGTGATTTATCTGTTGATTCATTAATTATACAAAAATTTTGTTTATTTTTATTAAGAAGTATTTTTTCTTTAGGATTCATATGCCAAATTATGTTATCAGTTTCTATAACTGACGTCGCATTATCTTCAGAGATTATTACATTATTACAGAGTAATCTTAGTTGATTGATTAGTTCATCACTTATTTTTTCTAATATTAAAATATGTGTAGGTTTAATTTCTTTTAATGAATTAAACAATTTATTAAATACGTCATCATATTCTTCTTTTCTATTTTCTTGATATTTGACACTACCAATATGAACAATCTTAATCATTTTATATAATTATATATATTTGAATTTAATTAGAATTCATATGACGAATGGAGGAATTACACTATGATAATGGAAGAATTAGACATCGTGTTATAATTATTGACGGATTAACAGTTTACGAAAATTATTATGATAATGAAATCAATTCACTTGAAATTCAAAGATTTTTCAATGATAAAATTGTAATGATTAAAGAGTATTATGAAAGTGGCAACCTTAAATTACAAACACGATATGAGGACGGAAAAGAACACAGAGAAATTGGTTATTACGATAGTGGAATGATTAAATTAGAAGTATGGTACCATGATGGAGAAAAACATAACATTAATTCTCCAGCAGAGATATATTACACGGATGATATATCTCATATGTCAGTTTATAAAGCACATTATTTTAATGGAAAATTACACAATGATAATGGATGTGCTGAATGGAAATTTTGTAAATATGAAGATTATGACGAAGATTATGATGGAACTATTTCTACTGAAGAACCTATAGAAATGGAATATAATTGGTATAAAAATGGAGTTAAATACAAATCAGAAACTCATGATGGTTTTCATAAAATAAGTGAGAAAAATATATATGACGACCATTATGATGAAACCGAATATGAGAATGGAGAAATTTCAACAATTACTCGCGCGTATAATGATAGTTTTCATTTTGAAGCATACATAGATAATAAAATTTATTGTAAAATGATCATAAATGGAAAATATCATTATAGGGAATATTACGATAATGAAATTATTGTAAAAAAATTGTGGTATTATAAATGTAAATTAGATAGATTGTTTGATTTACCATCGATGGAATGTTATGAAGGTGGAAAATTGATTGAAAAACATTGGTATCAAAATGGAATTAAACATAGGGATGAAGGGTTCGCAGAAGAATTTTATCAAAATTATGTATTATTGAATGGCAATATATGGAAAAATGGAAAACGAATTATAAATTTTGAAAAATATATCGAAGAAGAAGCTTGTTCTATTTGTTATGATTTAAAAGAAGATATGATTTTAACTCCATGCAGACATATATTTTGTAAAACCTGTATTCATAAATGGATTGATGACGATAATGATAGTTGTCCATATTGTAGGCAAAAAATATGACATCGCAATGGATGTATTATGACATCCATTGCGATGTCATAATAATTGAATTTATATTTTTTATATATAAAATGGAGGAGACTCGATATGAAAACAATAGATTGAGAAGTAGAACTGTTGTTATTAATGATAATGAATCAATATATGAAAATTATTATGATAATGAAATAAATTCACTTGAAATTCAGAAATTTTTCAACAATGGAATTGTGATGGCTAAAGAGTATTATGAAAGTGGTAATCTTAAATTACAAACACTGTATGAAGATGGAGAAGCATATAAAGAAATTAGTTATTATGATAATAATAAAATTAAATCAGAAGTATATTATAAAAATTGGAAGAAACATAATACCGATTCTCCAGCAGTGATATATTATAAAGATGATGAATCGCAAATGATTGTTTATAAAGCATATTATTCATTTGGAAATTTACATAATCATTATCATTATGCTGAATGGAAATTTGATAAATATGAAGAATATGACGAAAATTACAATGGAACTATTTATTCTAAATCTATAGAAATGGAATTCAATTGGTATAAAAATGGGATTAAATACAAATCAGAAATACGTAATGATCTTCATAAAATAAATGAGAAAAATATATATGAAGATCATAATGATGAAATAGAATATGAAGATGGAAAAATTTTATCAATCAAGCGCACATACAATAATAGTCGTCATTTTGAAATGTATGAAGATGGAAAAATTTATCGTAAATACGTAACAAGTGACAGTTGTTCATATACAGAATATTATGATAACGGATATATTGAAAAAAGAATATGGCGTCGTGGAGGAAATCTTTATAGAGAAAATGATTTACCATCGGTCGAGTATTATAAAGATGAAAAAATAGTTGAAAAACGTTGGTATAAATATGGAATTAAACATAGGGATAATGGATTTGCTATAGAATATTACAAAGATAATGTCTTAATATCTGGAGAGATTTGGAAAAATGGAAAACGAATTATAAATTTTGAAAAATATCACGGAATAGAAATTTGTTCTATTTGTTATGAATTGAAAGATAATATGATTCTTACACGATGTAGACATATATTTTGTAAAGATTGTATACATAAATGGGTAGATAGTGATAATGATAGATGTCCATATTGTAGACAAAAAATATGACATCACAATAATTGAATTTATATTTTTTATATATAAAATGGGCGGAGTTTGGTATGATAACAATAGATTAGCAAGTAGAAAAATAATTATTAATGCCACCGAATCAATATGTGAAGATTATTATGACAATGAAATAAATGCAATTAAATTACAAACATTTCATATTAATGATAAACTCATAATTGGTAAAAGATATTATGAAACTGGAAATATTAAAGATGTAATGTATTTTAATGATGATGATAAACTTCATAAAATTGATGCACCATCATTGAATCTTTATTATGAAAACGGAAATATTAAACTTCAAGTATGGTATATAAATGGAAATATTCACAGGGATAATTTACCGGCCGTAGAATGTTTTAATAGAGATGGAAAAAATGTTTATATTGCATATTTTTCAAATGGAAAGAAACATAGAGATGGCGATTATGCCGAATGGAGTTTTAATAATGACGAATTCTATGATCAATATTATGATGAAGATGAGGAAGATAAAGAAGATATAACATCCGAATATAATTGGTATAATAATGGAATTAGATATAAAACAGAAAAATATAAAAATGAAAATAAATATTTTACAGAATTGTTTTATGAAAACAATATTCGTTTAGAAGAGTGGTGTATTCAAAATAAAAAAGCAAAAATGTGGTATCGAGAAAATGAACCTTTTAGAGAAAATGACTTACCAACCATTGAATATTATTCTGAAAATAATTTAATTGGAAGAAAATGGATGTATTCTAATGGTTGTTCAAGAGATAATGATTTACCAGCAATTGAGTATTATGACGATGGAAATATAACTGAAAAAGTTTGGTATATAAATGGAAAAATACATAGAAATGAAGGATTTGCAGTAGAATGTTATGAAAATAATGTTTTGATATCTGGAGAGATTTGGAAAAATGGAATACGACAAATAGATTTTGATAATTATATTGGAAATGAAAATTGTTTTATTTGTCATGAATCAAATAATGACATGATTCTTACGATATGCAGACATATATTTTGTAAATCTTGTATTGAGTCATGGATGCTTGAAAGTAATGATGATTGCCCATATTGTAGGCAAAAGATGTAAATTGAATTTATATTTTTTATATATAAAATGAATGAAGTTAGATATGAAAACAATAGATTAAAAAGTAGAATAGTAATTATAAATGATAATGAATCAATACGTGAATATTATTACAATACTGAAAGAAATTCAATCGATCATCAAGTATTTCTTACGAGTGGTAAAGTAACAATGGGTAAACAATATTATGAATCTGGAAATATTAAAAATATTATGTACTTTAATGATGATGAAAAACTTCATAAAATCGATTCACCATCATTGATTCTTTATTATGAAAATGAAAATATTAAACTTCAAAAGTGGCATATTGATGGAAATATTCACAGAGATAATTTACCAGCTGTAGAATGTTTTAATAAAGATGGAAAAAATGTTTATTTCGCACATTACTCAAATGATAAATTACATAGGATTGATGGGTTTGCAGAATGGAAGTTTAATACTGCTGAACATTATGATCAGTATTATGACGAAGAAAATGAATATGAAGATATAATATCTGAATATAATTGGTATAACAATGGGGTTAAATATAAGGCAGAAAAATATATAGATGAAAATAATTGTTTTATAGAAATATTTTATGAAAATAATGTTTGTTTAGAAGAATACTTTTATAAAAATTATAAAGTAAGAACAACATGGTTTAAAGAAAATAAACTTTATAGAGATAATGATTTACCAACAATAGAATTATATGATAATAATAAATTAATTGAAAAAGAATGGAAATATGAGATTGGATATTCCAGAGATAACAATTTACCAGCAATTGAATGTTATGATGATGACGGAAATATAAATGAAAAAAATTGGTATAAAAATGGAAAGAAACATAGAGATGAAGGATTCGCTGTAGAATACTATGAAAATAATGTTTTGATATCTGGAGAGATTTGGAAAAATGGAATAAGAGAAATTAGATTTGAAAAATATGATGGAAATGAAAATTGTTCAATTTGTCATGAATTACATGATAATATGATTCTTACAACGTGTAGACATATATTTTGTAAAACTTGTATGGATTCATGGATGCTTGAAAGTAATGACAATTGTCCATATTGTAGACAAAAGATGTGAATTGAAAATTGAATTCTTTTTTTATATATGAAATGAATATTACTGAGGAGGAGTTTTATCCAAATGGTAAATTACAAAAAAGACATGTGAATAATGGTGATTTATGTATAGTAGAAACGTATTATGATAATAAAACTAATTCAATCGAAGAACAATCATTCTTTAATGGAGATATTATTTCTGAAAGTAAGGAGTATTATAAATCTGGAAATATCAAAAATATTATGAAATATAGTGAGTATGGAGAATCACCGTCCGATATAGGATATTATAAATCTGGAAATATTAAATCACATATATGGAGAAATACTAATAGGAAGATGCATCGAGATAACGAACCTGCTGAAATTTATTACTATGAAAATGGAAATGTTAAATTAAATGTGTGGTATCGCAATGGAAAGAAACATAGGATTGATGATGTGGCTGAAGAATGTTTTAATAACGATGGAAAATCTGTTTATAAAGCATATTACATTAATGGAAAATTACATGGAAGTAATTATTATGCCGAATGGTGTTATGATAGATATGAAAGTTATGATGAAAATTATGAAGAAAAAGAGAATGAAGCTGTCGAATCTTCATTTAGTTGGTATAGTGATGGAGAAATATACAAAGAAGAAGTTTATGAATATGACAAAATGATTAGCAAAATGATTAAAGATGGAGATGATTTTATAACTACTGAATATGAAGAAGACGGATCTATTTCATCAATTCTTCGTGAAAATGGAGATGATGCCTTTCTCGAAAAATATCACGATGGAAAACTTTATCGAAGTGAAACTATACATGGAAATGATGTTTGTGAAGAAGAATATAACACAAATGGCGACATTATTGGTAGGCAATGGTTATGTAATAACATAATTCACAGAGATGATTTACATGCGGTTGAAATATATAATGATTCTGGAATATTAATTGAGAAACATTGGTATAAAAACGGAGTTAAACATAGGGATAACGGGTTGGCAGTGGAATATATCAATGGTGGTGGCGAAATTTGGATTGATGGAGTGCGGAGGATAAATTTTGATAATTATATTGGAGACGAGAGTTGTTCAATTTGTTATGAATTGAAGGATAATATGATTCTTACGAAATGCAAACATATATTTTGTAAAACTTGCATTGAAAAATGGATGCTTGAGAATAATGATTGTTCATATTGTAGGCAAAAATTATGAATTGAAAATTGAATTTTCTTTTTTATATATAAAAATGGATGAATATTATTCTAATGGGAAGTTAAAATTTAGATATATGGATGAAACAATGGAAAGATATTATGATAATGAAAATAATTCAATTAAAGAACAATCATTCTTTGATGGTGATGATACAGCGATCGAAACAAGAGAATATTACGAATCTGGAAATATTATGAAATGCAATATTTATGGAAATTCACCGTCTGATATAGAATATTACGAATCTGGAAATATCAAATCACAAATATATAAAAATGTTGATGAAGAATTGCATAAAGATGATGCACCTGCTGAGATTTATTATTATGATAATGGAAACATTAAATTTTATTCATGGTGTTTAAATGGAAAGAAACATAGAATAGGTGAAATATCGGAAGAATGTTTTAATAAAGATGGAAAAAATGTTTATAAAGCATTTTACGTGGATGGAAAATTACATAATGATAATGATTATGCTGAATGGAAATTTGATCATAGTGAAATTTATGACGAAGATTATGATGAAGAAAATTCTATGGAAGATGAATACAGACATTCTGAATTTGGTTGGTATCGTAATGGGGATTTATATAAAAAAGAAATATATAAAAATGATAAAAAAATAAGTGAAAAAATTATTAATGGAAATATTTCAATCGAAACAGAATATGATGAAGATGAAGAATATATCTCTTCAATATCATACAAAAATGGAAATGAATCTTATTATGAACAATATAACGAAGGATTGCTTTATTCTAAAGAAATTATAAATGGAAATTATTCTATTAAAGAATATTATGATAATGGAATTATCAATTGCAAAATGTGGTTATATGAAAACAATTTATATAGAGAAAATGATTTACCAACCATTGAAACGTATGATATTTCTGGAAATATCACTGAAAAACAATGGAAATATATAACTGGTTATTTTAGATTTGGTGATTTACCATCGATTGAGAAGTATGATGGTTCCGGAAATATTATTGAAAAACATTGGTATAAAAATAATGTTAAACATCGTGATATCGGGTTTGCAGTTGAATATGCAAATGGAACTGGAGAAATTTGGACTGATGGAGTACGAAAGATAGATTTTGGTGAATATATTGGGAATGAGAGTTGTTCAGTTTGTTATGAATTGAAGAATGAAATGATTATCACAAGATGTAGGCATATATTTTGTAAAACTTGTATGCATTCATGGATGCGGGATAGTAATGATACTTGTCCGTATTGTAGACAAAAGATGTAAAAATACGACATCATCTGATGATGTCAAAATAAGACATCGTATTATGATGTCAAAATAAGACATCAAATGATGATGTCAAAATATGACATCATCTGATGATGTCGAAATACGACATCGTATTATGATGTGAATTGAAAATTGAATTTCTTTTTTGTATATGAAAATGGATGAATATTATTCTAATGGTAAATTAAAAATTAGAAATATTGATAGTGGTAATTTCTTTACACTTGAAATATATTATAATAATGAACTGAATACAATTAAAGAACAAACATTCTTTAATGGAGATGATATTGAATTATATAAAAAGTATTACGAAAGTGGAGGCATTAAAAATGTTGAGCATTATAAACATGGTGAATATCACTCTGATAATGACTTACCATCTATGATTCATTATTATGAGAATGGAAGTATTAGAATGAACATATGGCATTTAAATGGAAAAAAACATAGAGAAAACCTTCCAGCAGAAGAATATTTTAATGAAAGTGGTAATATCGTATATATCGCCTATTATCACAATGATAAATTACACAGAGATGGTAGTTTTGCAGAATGGAAGTTTGATGCTGATATCATTTATGATGAACTTTATAATACAAATGAAGATGATGTGTATGATGAAATTGATAACAGTGAAGTAATATCGGAATATAATTGGTATAATCTTGGAGTGAAATATAAAGGAGAGACATATCAAAATGGTAGAAAAATTAGTGAATCGATAACAAATGAGAGTTATCATATCACTACTGAATATGAGAATAATTTAATATGTGCATTCACATGTAGAAGCATAGATGATAAATATGTTTATTATGAAGAATATCAAGATGGAATAATTTATATGAAATCAACAATTGATAATGATTATTCATATAGAGAATACTTTGATGAAAATAGTATTTTAAATTGCAAACAATGGTATTTCAATAAAGAATTATATAGAATTGATGATCTACCAACAATTGAGAAATATAAAAATGGAATCTTAATTCGAAAAGAATGGAGATATAATTTAGGATACTTTAGAAAAGATGATTTACCAGTAATCGAGTGTTACAATGGTAATATAATGACTCAACGTGTTTGGTTTGATGTTAATAAAATTCACAGAAATAATGATTTACCAGCAATCGAACGTTGTGATAATTCTGGAAATGTTATTAAGAAAGAATGGTATAAAAATGGAATGCGACATAGAGATACAGGATTTGCAGTGGAATATATGAATGGTGATAATGGTGAAATTTGGATTCATGGAAGACGAAAAATAAATTTTAATGAATACATTGGAAATGAAAGTTGTTCAATTTGTTATGAATTGAAAGAAAAAATGATTTTTACGAAATGTAATCATATATTTTGTAAATCTTGTGTTGATTCGTGGTGTAATACTGGAAGTGATATATGCCCATATTGCAGACAGAAAATGTAATCAATTAAACATATAAGAATGAAAAATAATATCATGTTATCAGCAGAAGAGATTTATGAGGAGAGGAAGAAGTTTATAAATAGTATTACAAGTTCCTCTGTGAAATACATTGGCATCAAAGATGATGACATAACAAAACAAAAGTTTTCACATCTTTATAAGCCACAAGATTATCAAGTTATTGAATTTCATGAATTTAAATTAGTTTATTCAGGAATTCCATTAATACAACGATGGACTGTAAAAAAGTAAGACATCAAATGATGATGTCAAAGCAAGACATCAAATGATGATGTCAAAGTAATACATCAAATGATGTCTTATTTAAATTGTTTCATAACCACACTTACATTTATATATAATGCTTTCAGATGAACCAACTCGAATTCTTGTCATATAATCCAGACCACATTTTTTACATACTTTTGAAATAAGTTGATTTGTTCTATCGAATGATGCATTATCGATCAATGTTCTGTACATTTCAATTGTTTCTGATGTTATAATTTTTTTCGTTAATATTTTTATATCATGTTCAGTACCTTTTTCACTCGTATCGCAAGATGGGCATTTAAACAACACGACTCCAGTGGATGTATTTCTAAATAATGAATGACCACAAATTGTGCAAAATTTCATTTTATAATTGAATAGTTATTTATATTCAATTATAAATTAATTATGGTTGAGGTATTTCACGATAGATTAGATATAATTAAATTATTTGATGTATTTCTGGTTAGAAGATATTTAGAAGATGAAAGTTATAAATTATTTATAAGTAAGATGTTTAATAATATGAGAAATTTCAGATTATTTATTGATATAGATAATGTATGTAATAAAAATTTACTTTTCATGTTTTTAAATAAAAATGTGCATTTACAATTGTTTTCAGTTTTATTTAATTTAGAAGAAGAAATGAAGAAAATGAATAAATATTTTGGCGTAAATTTCAATTGTAATAAAATACATAAATCAGATGTAGAATTAAATTTAGATTGTTGGGATATGCGAATCACATTATTTACAAAAGATTATAAAATATCTGAATGTATTACGTCAAAAGAGTATAACATAAAACATATACATAATTGTTTTACAGTATGTAGACAATTTTTCATTAATTGTAAATTTATTCTCACAATCAATGATGATTGGAATGATGTTCTTAATTTATATACAAGAAATTGTGATATGACTGAAAAATATGTTATAATATTTTACGATATTAAATTAACAAATGAAAGATTCAAAATAGTTAAGTCTAAATTTAAAAAAATTGGTATTGATATGATACAACTTCAAGATATTATTTTGAATCATCATTCGTTGAAAGATAATATGGAAGAATTCGATGAATACTCAGATTGGTTAAATTATGAGTTAAGAATAAAATTATTATTTAAAGATTTTTAAATATATTATAATATACAAAATGCATCAGGCAGTACTTATTTCTGTTGTTATTGCGATTGTGATACTAGTAGTTTATATTCTATGGAAGAAAAATAAATCAATGAAACAAACATCGCCAGCTACCTCGGGTTATCTACCAGTGGTTCAACCCACTGGTTATTGGGCTACTGAAAAAGCAGGACAATACACATGTGCTGGTACAACTGATACATCTGGTAATTATTGTATGCTTCCACTGAGTCAAGCTCAAGCTTATTGTTCAAATGACCCTAAATGCACAGGTTATGTTACAGGAACTGGTCTGTCGTGGTTACAAAATCAAGCTCAGCTTGTTACACAACCATTAGCTTCAAATTCTGCGTTCAATAATAGTGTTACAACCTTATATTCAAAAAGTTCTTCATAAATATGTGCATTATATATAATCATGTATTATGCATTATTGATTGTTGTTATCATTATTGTTATTGCAGTAGTTTTCTATATGTATAAGAAAAAAATATATATGTTTTCACAATATACACCAACTCCTTTAATTCAAGGTCAGTGGGATAGCAATGGATTTAATGATTATACTTGTCCAAATTCATTAACTTCTGGATTTTGTGATTTAAAAGAAAAAGATGTTCAAGCATTTTGTAAAACAGATCCAAAATGCATCGGCTACTTATATTCGGAAGAAATTCCAAGTTTCACACTACCAGACGGGGCTCGTCTTGGAAGGGCTGTTAATCAAGCTTATTGGAGTCAATATAATACAAATCCATTAATTAATACTACTTTTTACAAAAAGAATCAGTAATTCTTGATATTCTTTTAGATATATTTTTTTTTATAATTTTTATTTGAACATTTAATATAGTTTTATAATCTTCATCTGGTTTTATTATCACTTCCTTATCTGGTAATTTCAACTCAATGTACTCTCTTGTGCAATTCAATGACACAAAATATTTTGCATTATTTTTTTCTATATATAAAAGAAAACAAGGACATTTACTGTTTCTACAAATTGTATCTATCGCTCCAGTTTTCGATATAAAACTTTCTATAACTTTTTTTGTGTCTTCATTTTTAAAATGAAATTTACCACATTGTCCAAAACAATGTCCACAATCTATCAAATCAGTTAAACATAATTTTTCAGACGCTAAAATAATCATTCTATATAAATACATTTATCGTCTTTGACGTTTGACTGAATATTCTTCTTGCTTGTGAAAATATCTACATTCGCCACTGGCATTCATAAATTTACATTTATCACCAAATACACACAGCTCTCTTTTGCCGTAACAAAATTCATCACAAGATTCATCTCCATGGATTTTACAATATACTTTTCCCAAATCCTTTTCGCAAATATCTGATAATTCAACCATTGCAAGTTCTGCAAATATTTCAATAGTTCGTCTATCTACCCCATCTCTAATCTTCTTGATGAGTTCCACAGTATAACCAATCCTGATTATATCCATTTTATATCTACACATTATTAAATCAAATGTAAAAAAAGTGGTTCTCGGGTCAACAGGGGCGTCAATGCCTGTCAATCCGTTGAGTGATTTCTCCTACATCCTACTTCTGCCTCCGCAGAGAATGTTAAGTAATCTATCCCTCAAATACGCTACACGCGCTCCACTTTTCTAGGTAGTCGTTACGAAATGGCACCAGCCCATCGCCCACCATCCTACCCACCGTCCTTCATCACACAACTGTATAATAGTACTGTCAATACAACATGCACCCAGCCTCTACGCTCTGCACCACGGTCGGCGGGGTTGACGCCCTCCCAGTCAAGAGATTGTCATTGTTGATCACCCGCGGTGCGTAGCCACTCCGGTCGCCTCAGGCCGACCCAGCACCACGTGCCCTCACACGAGCCGCCGCACACACGGCCTCGTCGTGATTGAACTGGCACTTCTTACCAAATTGGCACAACAAGCCCGCGACAACCGCCTTGCACGGAGTCGCCTTGCGACGAGCGAGTTCGTCATCTGTCAGCTTTGGCCGAGCAGGTGCTGCGGCAGCAGGTGCGACAACAGGTGCGACAACAGGTGCGGCAGCAGGTGCGATGCCGTGATTGTACTGGCACTTCTTGCCATACGGACACTCCTTGCCAGCAGCAACCGTCCTGCACGGAGTCGCCTTGCGACGAGCGAGTTCTTCGTCTGACAACTTCGGACGAGCAGCAGGTGCGACAGCTTCGGCGGCAGCCATCTCCTCCTCACACTCGGCAGCCATCTCATCCATCTCATCGTCGGACGGATCGTCGACTGGTGGCGTGAGAATGACCCAGCCGTGCTTGTTGGCATACTCCAGCAGAGCCGTGCACGACGTGAAGGTCAGAGTCTCCTGATCGAGAGGACTCAGACCAGCAATCAGCGCCCACTGTTCCAACAATCGCACCACCTTCTGCTCCTGTGTGACGACCTCCATGACAGAGCGTGTGCAACGCGAGCAACAACGGTGATAAAATAATAATATTCAAATTTATACCATAAATTAACACGAAAAAATAGCTTTTTATTGATGGGATCGCAATTGAATCACTGCCAACTGTGTAATATTGTCAAATACAAGAAATAATAAAGTTTGTGAATATTCAACATCTCTCAATTATTTCACGTGAAATAATAGTTATCGATAAAAAATGATCAATGTGTTAAAACACATATCATTCAAAATTTCACTCTGGCGGCCGACAGTCGACGTAGCACGGAGGAGGTGGACATTCGGCATAGCACGGAGGTGGTGGACATTCGGCGTAGCACGGAGGTGGTGAGAAATTACGCGGAAACTCCGGCGGATAACCGTCTGGTACCATTTGCTCCATGGACGGCCATGCAATCGCGGGCTTGGCCACCTCGTTGAACTCTGGAAGCAAGTTGACTGGGCGAGGAAGGTCTGCCAAGATGCAACGCGTCTGTTCATTGCGTCGTCGCATGAATGCGCGATCGCGCACATCTTGATCAGGATGATGATACTTGCAGTCGTTGTCGTCACATTCGCATTCTCCCTTGTGGAGAAAAGTGCAGTCGCAGTTCCAACAAGCGTCTCCGTAGACGCAAGGCCTTCCCTTATTGAGCCACTCGAACTCGAGTGGCGTCAGCAACCCCAAATGATTGAGTTCGTCGGACGGTAGTACGCCGAGACGGGCAAGTTGATAGGCCGACAACGCCCAAAGACGTTTCGGATAGCGAGATAGTGCTTCAAGGCGCATTCCACAAACCCACAAAACTCCAAGAATCACAAGATCCTTCAGAGTCGTTGACTGGAGCCGTGTGAGTTCTTCGTATGTTAGCAATCCGTGACGCATGCGTTCACGTAGTGACAACAGCCCGTGACGTGCGTGAGCACGTGGTGATGGCGACTTGTGGCGGCGCACACGTTCACGCAGTGACGGCAATCCCATTGTAGCGGGATTGTAGCAACAACAGTAATAAAAAAATAATATTCAAATTTGACATCTCAATATGATGTCAAAATCAGACATCGATTTTATCATACTTTGCGTAATTAAAACATGTTTCGTATAATGCTGTCAGGTTTCTTCTAATATTAGAAATGATGTATGTATTTTTACATACAGACGTGGCCAATTCAATAAGTTGTATTTTTTTATATATATTTGTTATCATCGAATTGTCGTCATAAAATGTTGTTAAATCTGATTTTTTATATATTTTTGTTGTGTTAGATGTGAACAATGGAAGTTGATAACACGTCATGTTTGAAATTTCGATGATGAAACAATATTTTGGATATAAGAAATGTTCAAGATCTGTACTTTCTTCTATAATATTTTTAATACATCTTTGTATTACTTTTTTATCATATGGAAATTTTATTTTTTCTAACACTGAATTCATATTTGTTTCATTTGTATCGTAGTAAGACATTGATTGCAGATCACACATAAATAATATTGATGAAATCTTTATTGATGTTCTCGTTATGCTATTTATTTTTTGTTCATTGTTCCAAATTGCTAAATTAACATTGTTTGATATAGTTTCAATAATTTTTCTGTCAATTGTTAAATATGGCAATGCGAGGTCTATTGTTGAAGATATGTTCAATAAATCTTCTAAAGGGTGTCTATCCATTATATATGTAAAAAATATACTATTCAAATATGACATCATTACTCTTTAGCTTCTTCCTCTTCATCACTACTGCTATCACTACTATCACTTTCATCAAATAGATCAAATATGTTTCGTTGAGTAGCTAAGTCAAATACATTAATGATTAAATCAATTGCAAACTTAACATTGAATGCATTTGATGGAGAATATACTTCATCACCATGCTCCTTAGCCATGTTTGGCGATGCTGATAAGAAGAGAACCCATTGTAGAGATGTGTCAAGTGTCATTAAACGATGTTGAATAGGAAGTTGAAATAGATTGTTAATATTGCTACACTGATTCATCTCTTCTACTGCAACATCAATTGGTTGAGACGATTCAATTACTGTATTATTTCTAATGAAAATCTCAGTCGCCCGCTGTAGATTTTTGAACGAACTCAGTGGATTATCCATTGTTATTCTATTAATCTTTTATTTGTTTAATATAAGATTCAATTTTGACAAATGAGTCATTTGTATTCATTTTTGCTATCATGCACCATAACTCTTGTATTACTGCTTATTATAGCATATATCTGGATGATGAAGTTTAATTGGAAATCGTTTAATTATCAAACAAACGACATACCAACGTGGAATGCAAGTGATGTATCGCTAATAAGGTTTAAAAATTGTATTTTCACATCTGGCACACAACAAATTGATGTTACATCGGTTTTAAATTCCATGTCAAATGCTTACAAAGGAGGTAATTTATTAAGTTTATCACTCGATAGACCACTGAATCCGTATAGTTTTGTAATAATGGGTTACAATGATAGTAATACAATTAAATATCCAACAACTCAACTTGTCAATGTGCCGACGACATTGACAGGCTATTGGAAAGTTATTTAATTATTATATATAAAATGAACGTAAGAAAATTAAATGGCAGTGGATGGGTTTTGTATGTAATGGACTCGTGTATTCATTGTCATAGACAGATGGAATTATTAAAAGGATTCACAAATATTGTTCATTGTGATAGACGATCGCCTCATAAAAATATTAAAGGTTATCCATGTTGGTTTAATTCTATAACGGGTAAAGTTATTTATGGTTATCAGGATATAAATAATTTAAAAATCATGATGGGCGGTTAAACCAGTGTTTATTATCATATGGAAGAATAAATGGAGTATTCCTATTTGGTTTAAATCCGTACAAGTATACAAAGTTATTTTTTTTATTATTACTTTCTTTTAAGTAATATTCTATTTGTGTATCAGTAGCAAGTTTTGCGTGATATCGTATCAACACTGATTCAAGATCATCACCACTGTATTGATATACTTCTTTTTCATAATATTGATAAATATCTTCTTTTTGTTTTTTTAAAACATAAAATATGAGAATAATTATGGATATACAAATTATAATGATTGATAATGTATCATGAATGTTCATTCCTATATTTAGTAGATATATTTGTGCGAAATCTTAGTGTGTAATAACATTTGTTCACAATATGTCATTTTGATGTCCCATTAATGACATATTATATAGTGTCTCATTATACTATAATACCGCAGAAAAAAGTTCTTAATTAATATTATATTATGACATAATGTATGATGTCTCATTATGACATAATGTACGATGTCTCATTATGACATAATGTATGATGTCTCATAATGAGATATCTTCCTTGTTTGCTTTTCAGATGGAGAACCAATTATTATAACTAACAATATAAACAGTAAAAATGTCAATATTGATAATGTTGGTTTTGTTTTTATAATATGTTTTATACTATTCATGGTTCCACATTGTTGCACAACTCCTGAAACATCATCACTTGATCCAGAAACATTTACAGTATCTACACATATTGGTTTATTTTTACATTCAAGATATTTACTACCACTCGGTTGTGACTGTGATGTGTTCAAATATGCGTGTTGTGAGTTTGCACAATTGGAATCAGAGAACATCGCACATGGTAATTTACTATTCATACATGCACAAAATTCTGTATTCGCATATGTTGGATTATTACAATATCCGGACACTACATTATCACAATAAGTACTAGATGCATTTGGTGGTAAACAGTTTTGAAAATCTGTTGGAAGAGTATTTATATTTGAATTCATGATATCTATATAATATAGATATCATGAATTCACAAAAAATAATTAATTATATTGATCTATTTTGTGGAATTGGTGCATTTCACAAAGCATTTGATTTAAACAATTCAGAAAGTACCATTTATAAATGTGTTTTTGCGTGTGATATTAATACTGGCATTCAACAATTGTATAAAGAAAATTATAATATAGAACCACATGGAGATATAACAAAAATAGATATAAAAAAAATACCAGATTTTGATATATTATGTGCCGGATTTCCATGTCAAACATTTTCTTTAGCAGGAAAAAAAATGGGATTTAATAGTGATACTGGATGTTTGTTTTTCAGTATATTAAATATAATTGATGAAAAAAAACCAATTAAAATAATATTAGAAAATGTTAAAAATTTAATAAATATTAAAAATGGTGAATTATTTAATATAATAATTAATGAATTAAAAAAAAGAAATTATTTTGTTAGTTATAAAATAATTGATTCAAAATATTATAATTGTCCACAATCTCGTCAAAGATTATTTATAGTTTGTGATAATAATAATACTTATAGTTTTAAAGAGATAAAAAATAAAATTATAAATGTTTCAACAATACTTGATATAAATAATAATTCATATTTTAATTATAGTGAAAAATATGAATTAGAAGAATGTAATTATAATGATAAAAAAAATGGTTGTATAATGTTGTATAAATTAATAAATAAAATTACTGAAAAGGGCGGAAGACAGGGGGAGAGAATTTATTCTATAAATTCCTGCGGTCCAACAATTTGTGCATCATCTGGTGGACCGGGGTCTAAAACTGGTTTTTATTTTATTGAAAACAAAATAAGAACATTAAATGTTAATGAAGTATTAAAAATGTTTTGTTTTGATAATTTTAAAAGAACAAGTATAAAAAATGATAATACAATATTATTTTATCTTGGAAATAGTATAGTTGTAAACGTGTTATATGAAATAATAAAAAATTTATAAATTATATACCAATGCTTTATCAATTGGTAATACAGTTGGAATAAATTTAAATTGAAAATTATTAGATTGTTTTTTTCCACAATCTCCTCCCTTTCTTTGAAAAGTTAATCCATTACTAATTTCTATTACAGTTCTACTTTTTCTAATTTTCACTTCAAAATTCATTAAATAATCTATAATATCATTTATTTTCCAAAATATTATTCTCTCTCTTTCATTTTGTTTATTAAATATTGTGACACTAAATAAATTAGGTTTATAAACCTCTTCAAATCCGTTAAAAATATAATTTAATATACTTTTTTTATTTTTATTAAAGATTTTTATAATATTATTTATTTCATCTTTTGAATAATTTATTGTATTTATTTTTTTAATTTTAAATTCTTTATCACATAATTTAGTTATCGGATTTATTGGTAATTCGCACAATGATTTTAACATTATTTTACAACAATCTAATTCTGGTATTTTCTCGATTAAGTGTTCGACATAATGTCTATCAACTTGACCAAATTGATTAAGTTTTGTTTTTTTATGTTGAATATTGATATTGGAAATATTAATATCAGATTTTTTATTACCTTTAATTAATTTTGCATTTTTTTCAATTTTTTCATTATTTATAAATATTTTTAATTTTTCAATTAATTCTTCATTATTATTCAATATATCAACAATAAAAAGTTCTTCATTAAAACCATCTTTTGCAATTTTACTCATTTTATATAATTCATATTTGAATTCAATTATGAAAGATATATATAGAATGAATTTTAAAATATATACCAATAATAAAGAAATAGTTATGTTATATACGAAAAATAAAAACATTGAAGATAGTGGTATTGATGTATTCTTTCCGAGTGATATTACTATAAAAGCAAGTTATATTCCAACGATCGTTGATTTAAATATTGTAGTCAAACTATGTGATGTCACCGGTTGCTACGCACCTTTCTACGTAATTCCAAGAAGCAATATAAGTAAACTACCTATCGGTATGGCAAACTCTGTTGGATTGATTGACAAAGGTTATAATGGTAATCTAAAAGTTGCTATAAGAAACTATTCAAATGAAGACTATGATATAAAAAAGCATATATCATTATTTCAAATTGTGTCGCCAACATTAAAACCATGTAGTCTTTATGTAGAACTATGTGACAAAAATAATCTTGAAAAAACAATAAGAGGAAGTGGTGGTTTCGGAAGCACTGGAAATTGTTAAGAAGAATGACACCATCTTAATAAGTTTATTGATAAATTCATATTTGGTATTTCTTTTTTCTTATATTTAATTTTTGCATTACTATGTTTTATTATAAAATTTTTAAAACCTAATTTTCTAAAGTTGTTCACTTGTTTTATGACTTTATCATTATCTATTTGATTTATTATCACACATCTATTTATATTTATTTTTTTATAACATTCCTCTGAATAAATTACTGAATCTAAACCAATGACAGATTCTAGTAATTCTATTGTTAATAATGTCAGTAAACATTCATTTCCATCTATGAATATAATTTCACATTCTTCTACAAATAAATTATGTAATAATTTTTTATATTGTTGTTTGATGTCGTTAGATACTAGTGAATCTAACAAAGTGTCAATACATATGTCGTTAAATTCTAAATTTTTCTTAAATGGTCTATTATCAATCAATATCTTATCCATTGGTAATGGAGAATATGTACAAGTATCCATATCCAAAATAAAACAATTGTCTGATATGTAAATGATATACTCGTGGTATTTCATTTTATAAAATTCATAATCTTTTGTATAACATTTACTAATTGTATCTTTTAATATTTTATTTTTATCATACTCAATATTCATAAATTTATATTCTTTATTTTCTAATCGTATATAATTTTCTTTATCTTGTATGACATCAAATTCGTCATAATTAATGATTGCATTTGTTATCTTATGTTGAAATGTATATATCAATCTTTCTAATTCAAAGAATGTCAATAAATCATTGTATGGATGAATTAATTTACAATACAACGGTTGATGTATTTCAATATATTCCTCTAATGTTTCCATATCATTAGAGGAATAGTCTGAATTATCTTTATCATAGAGAGTCGTCCATGATTGTGTAAGTTTTAAATATCCTTCATGTTTAGTTTTATTTTTTATGATTATTTTTTGTACATCATTTTTTAATAACCATTCTTCATATGTTGTGATTGTGTATTTTTCTTCCTTATCTTCATATTTTTCTTCTCGTATATACTGATAAATAATATCAATCATTTGTTGATAATTTCCTTCGAAGTATTCCTTGCCAATTAATGTTTGTTGTTTAAATATTTCTCTAAATTTTCTCAAAATTAATGTTTCCATAATTTTACAATTTATACATATCATTTGGAATAATAGAATACTTCCATTTGGATATTGGTTAAATCTTACGAAGTTTTCTTTTTCAGTTCTTCCTACTTTGTATATATTCGTTCCTATAAATTCTCTTACTTGTAATAGATATATATAATTCACAGACATTATATAAATATCAATAATCATAATTCAAATATCGATAAAAAAATTTTGATTATTTATATTCGGTGGATAATTATTAAGAATATACTTCCAATCAACAAATGACACATAATTAAGTGAATAATCTGTAATCATGCTACGGACTGGTGGCTGGCTCCCCATTCGGCATGGAAGTATATTGTGGATTCAAATTTGAATGTTTATCAATAACTTCCATTAAAAACACTATACAAATAAACACTATGAAAAATATTGCAACCATATGAATTATAGATTTTGATACAGATTCGATTGAATCTGTGATGAATGCAAGTGGATTTTTAGAGGTATATGTACTGTGTTGATTCGTTGTATTAGTGATAGAATTGATCACATCATTGGTCTGACCATTTTGTAAAAGAAATTTTGCAATCAATGATAACTGAATATTTTGTGTAGCATCTTTAACTGTGTCTCCACTACCCGTTATATTGATAACATTTTTTCCATCGAGTGTATTAATACAATTTTGAACAACATCATTTGTAACATTAGTTTGTATTTTTTGAGCTATTGAGCTATATTGAGAATCATTTGAATTATCCATCCACTGTGTCAAAGCCACTTCCTGATCTTTTAATGTTTGTTGAATGCTAGTTTGTAGATTTGTGTTGAATGTAGAACTCTGTGATGATAAGTCACTGCAACTTGTTTTTACTGATAATGTTATATTTTGTTTAATATCCGAAACATTATCATCACTTCCTGATATATTAAGTTCATTATCTCCAGTTGTTGTACCAAAACAATTTTGTGCAGTTTTTTGTACTATATTACTTAACAATTGTGTTGATTGTAACACAGTTTGTTTACTCTGATGACCACCCATTATAATGCAGCAGATTGTGCTTCTTTTTTAATTTTATCTACCACAATAGGAGAAATGTTTCCTTTATAATAATCGTTTATAATATTATCAACCATTAATCCTATTTCACGTTTCATTTCTTCTATCAACTTATTAAAATACTCATCTTTTATTTCGCCAATTTCTTCATACTCTTTCTGAGTTTTAGCTAAATATATTCTTCCAGCTTTTTGCATTTCAATATCTTGTGAGTTTGTCGCTTGTATCGCAACACTTGCGATAATTCTTTTTGTATTTTCAAATATTTCATTTTTAATATCTTCAAATTTTCTAATATCCCAATTCTTCTTATCAAAATCATATAAAACTAATGTACTAATAATTCTCGAAGCTCTCCCATTGACACATACAACATAATCATTTTCAACACAATCAATCAAATTATCGAACAATGAGTTTATCAATCTTTCTTTCATTTCTTTGTTCTTATCATGATTAATTCTTAACCAAATTCTTTGTAAACATTCTTTATCTGATATACCAAGTGACATAACAATTTCTTCTCTATTTACTGCTTCTAATACTCTAGATATAGTATCAAACCCATCTGTGTTGTAAAATCTATTTGTTAAGTCTTTAACAACATTTTGCATCGATGGTAACTGACTTGTTGACTGTTCTTGTTTTAATCTATCAACAGTTTCCTTTAACCCATTCAATACACCAGTGTCATGAACATTTTGAGTATCACTTGTATGTTGTATAGATAAATCTATAAATTTATTTGTTGCTTCTTGATGTGTTGCCTCTTGATTAGCTATATTTTGTCTATCATTTATTATTTCATTTTGTCTATCAATCACCATATTAGCTAATTCAAAATCTGGAGTCCATCCTTCATCAATCATCAAACCTACGATACCATTAATTGCAAACTCAAGTGCGTTGTCTATATATTGTTGATTATTTAACATTGGTTGAACATTATTTCTAACTTCTATGATATCATTATTTCTTAGCTGATAATTTATATTATTATTATTTAACATCACAACATTATTTCTACGATTTCTTAAATTATGTCTTAACTGTCTTCTAACATTATTTATTGTCTCTCTGTTATTTCTTGATATGATTACCTGATCATCAATTATTCTGTTTGTGATATTTTCCATATAATTTGATTGTATTTTTTCAGAATCTTTTTTAACAAATAATATGATAGATATAAGAATTATTAAAAAAATCAGTATTGCTATAACAACCATTCTATATAAATAGATATATCTATTTATATAGAATGAAGAAAATAGTTATATTAATTTGATGTTTTACATAGTATTACAAGAATGGGTTTTAGAAATTATTAATAGCCATGTTTATAAAAAAGAATAAGAAAACAAAAGTTATAAGAAATGAAACATAATAAAGCAATCACATAAGTCAAACGAAGAAATGAAACCTATTGTTTGTCAATAAAATTAAGAAGAGATCATTTGTACAACAATTGGGTTTTACTGAAGAAGATAACATAGAGTTATTACAAAAATGGGTTTATAAAGGTATAACAAGAAGTTATAAAAAACGAAACATTATTAAGATAACAACAATTTATGAAATTATACTTTGAACACTTTTTGGATTTAATTCACCGTTTTTCCATAGTTTCCTTGCATCCATGAACACAACCGAATCTTTCCCAGTTTTATCTTTGAAATCAGTGTATGATGAATTACCTTTGTCAAATAATTCTTGGGATGTTTTACACACTTCCTTGGCCTCTTCTGAAACAAAGTTTTCTTTTTTCTTCGATACATATATTAGAAAAAATATAACTAATAAAACTACAATACAGCAATATGAAATGATCTTCATGTTGTATATTAAAGTAAATTTTTAAATAGATTAATGTAATATTTTGGATTGTCTGACATTTTTAATATCTTTTTTTCTGGAGTTCTACATATTCTCAAACCGATATCGTAAAAACATTCAATGAATATCATTAACTCACTATTAGTCCATGGTGGCGCATCATTGAAACTTTTTAGAAATGTACCAAGGTATGTATTTTCTTTTATTAAGATATCATTTGTAAAATCCCATTTTTCACTTTTATTAATAAAGTATAATTTCATAGACTTATAATCAATATTATTAAATCTGATTCTACCTTTAGAGAAATTAAATTCATGGTTAAATCTTTTTTGTAATTTCTCTATCAATTCTGTAAAATCTTGTTTTGTAATATCTTTATATGAATATAAAGATATACCGTCACAACATGTGTTCTCCATTTGTTATATAAAAGAATGATTCAAATTTCTGTTTGATAATATAACTTGTCATGCATTTCTTTATTTAAATATAGACGATCATTTTTGTTATATATGTAAATTTTTAAATAAATTAATGTAATATTCTGGGTCATCTATTGTTTTTAATGTTTTTAATGTTTTCTTTTTTGGTGTTTTATATAAACTTAAACCAATATCATAAAAACATTCAATGAATATCACTAATTCGTTATTAGTCCATTGTGGAGCACTATGAAAACTTTTTAGAGTTGTACCAAGATATGAATTTAATTTTATTAAAATATCTTCATTTGATTTCCACTCTTCTTTTACATTTTCATTTATCCATCCATATAAATTATTTTCAACAACTGAAACATTTTTATCAGTAAAATATAATCGCATAGTTTTGTAATCAAGATTATTAAATACTATACCACCTTCAGTAATTGGTTCTGGACTAAATGAATAATCGGTTGTATTATATAATTCATTAAATCTTTTTTGTAAGTTATTTAACAATTCTATAAAATCTTGTTTAGTAATATTTTTATACGCTTTTAACGAATAACCTCTACAATATGTACTAATAATCATCTTATATAATGTAATGTATTATATGTTTAAATCAAATTTCTTAAAATCAAATAGTCGTTAATTAATGCTTCTTTTGGTTTTCTTTCTAAGATAAATACTGAATTATTTCTGTTAATATAATCCATAAAGGCCACCAATCCACTATCTTTAATTGTTAATTCGTTATAATTTTTCCATATCTTACCTTTCATTAATGGAGCATGAGTATCCGGTCCCTTGCCTAATTCGTGAGTTGCATCATTCAAATGAAACATAACTCTTGATGGATGAATAGTTAATTTATTCAGCCATTGTGTGGCTTTGTCGTATGATGAAATGTCAGTACCACTCACCCAAAGATGAGCAGTGTCGATGCATAGACCAAATTTTTTATTTATTTTACTAAACAAATAGTTTAACTTTTCAGGAGTTTCATAATATGAATCTGGTTGCACGTGCGCTGGATTTTCTAAATATATCGTTACGTCTGAATCTATTAATTTTTCTAAAATTGGTATTGCAGTATCGGCGTGTGATTTTGGTAAATGTATAACCAAACCTTTTATACCACTTTCTTTACATACTTTTGATTCTTTCAATATGTATTCGACTGATTCTGGATTGTTGTTAAATGGATATGAGGCATATGAACTGTGCGCGATAACTACTAATTCAGATTCGTTTATATAATCTCTTAATTCCTTTCTTTCATCTTCATGAAGATTGATTACTTTATTCTTCGGACCACCAACAAATATTGCTACTGACTTCAATGTTATATTGTAGTTTTTTGCCTCTAATATTGCTTGTTTTATATGAGACAATATATGTGGTCTGGGCGATGTATTGATATAATCGCGATTTACATGTATCCCTAACATTTGAATTTATAAGTATAAGAAGTATATATTCAAATAAATGGAGGAAGATAACATTGAATTAATAGATGATAATGAACGTGATACAGAAGTTATCCAAAAGATAAAAAAAAGAGAAGAAGAATCTAACGATATGGATATATTGATCAATTCATTGAGAAATAGTTATACAAGAAAGGAAAAACAGGAAGAGGAGGATGAAGAAGAACCAGAGGAAGATAATATGGACAATATATATGAGATTATGATGAGAGATAATAAATATGATAATTTAGAAAAAATGATTAAACAAATGGACAATAAAATTAATGACTTACTTAAGATAAATCAGATTATGCATAGGATGTTATTTGTATTGCTTAATCGTTAAAATTGAATATATATTTTTTTTTATAATAATGCTTAAAATACTGTCAGTATATTCAACTAAAAATAATGAAGAAAAAATATTAGAAATGGAAAAGTATATGGAATCAAAAAAGAAAACACTTGGTGATATACAAATAATTTTATCATCAACATGGATTCATCCAGATGATAAAATTGGAAAGTTATATATGGATAATGAAATATCGTGTGATGAAATATTTCAACAAGATAGTAGAAAGATCATTAAACGATTGTTTGCGAAATTGCTGGTATCACATAAATTAGATAAAGAATGGATTATCAAGAAGGTTATTCAACTTGAAAAATCTTGCTATAATTATTCAATAATTGTAAGTAAAGAATGTGAAAATCCGCCAGTACGAAGTTGGAATAATTTAATATTCACCAACATTTATAGTACACGATGTGGTATAGTGGCTTCATTGATTGATATTAAATCTAAATTTAGTGCTGTCTTTATTGATAAATTAAAAAATGGATTAGTGATTGATAATATGACAGAAAAAGAATTATGTCCAGAATCAATGATTGAAGAAAAAATGGATATTGAACGACGAAATGCACAAGTAGTTCCTGAAAAGGTGTCAAACTTGTTTAAATGTCCGCATTGTAAAGAAAGAAAATGTACATACAAAGAAGTTCAAAAAAGATGTTTGGACGAGGCTCCAGATTATTTATGTTATTGTTTAAATTGTAATCATCGATTTACTGGAAGAAGTTAAATAGTGTCTTTCATAATTTTTAACTCTCTTTCATTCAGTTCAAATAAATCATAAATATCTTTTTCACAATTAATTTTTGACAAATCAAAATATTTAATATTTCTCATAACAACATCTCTTCCGTGAATACCATCAGTCATTGTTACTTTATTTAAATAATTAACTAACAAAGAATTTATAAGTATTTTAATTCCATTATATTCTTTTTCGTCATTAATTAATAAATATACCATATTATCACTAATATTATAAATACCTTCTAAGTCAATTGATGGCATAAGATAACCAGAAATACACATAATAATTTTTGGTTTTCCATAATCAATCATTTTATAATTATTGTAATAATATATTCCAGGAAATTGATGTCCTTTATTTAGTTTGTCAATAATTTTATATTTATATTCATTATCATGTTTTTCTTTTATTTCTCCATTTCGTATATGTGTTTTTCTTATACGCTGAGTACATTCTTTTTTATTTTTATTGTATAATGCTTTTTTTATATCAAATGTTTTCCAATTATATTTAATCAAATTTGATACTTTGTTTATAATATTAAAATCATCATTTGATAAACATAGTGGTAGTTCATCTTTTTCATTTATTGTAATTAATGAATGTTCTACTTTTTTATCTCTAATAAATGAGACATCTGTTTTACAACTTGTTACAATTATTTTTTTTAATAAGAAATAACTAAAGAATGTACTAATATTCGGAAAATACTTATTACTTGTATTTATTGATAAATATTTAATTTCCATAAAATTTTTAATATATGATCTATTTTTATCTTGATTTGTTATATAATTTTTGATATTAATTGGAACTATAAATAGTAAATATCCATCATCGCATAAATTTTGTATGGAATATTCAATAAAAGTTAAATATAATTTATTATCACCAGTTGCATTTTGTGTCTCATACGGTGGATTTCCTATTATCGCATCAAATTTTTTAATTTTCCATTTCTTATATATGTCTAATTCTAAAGTATTTCCTTCATTATAATTCAATATATATTCATCATAAGGATCAAGTAATAATTTACAAATAAATATATTAGTTGGATTAATATCACTAAAATACAAGCAATCTTGTACTATAATTTTATAACGTTCTTTTTCATCTTCTTCTATATTCTTTAATCCTTCCATAAATCTACTAATTATATCTAATAAAAATCCTCCTTTGCCACAACATGGCTCAAATACTGTATTAGTATCACTCCAAAAATCTTTAGGTATTTTATCAAGCATTTCATTTCGTAATTTATATGGCGTTGATATTTCTGCATTTTTCTTTTTTTCTAATTCTTGTGGTATCAAATATTTGTCAATCAATGATGATAAATTTGATGAGTTTGTTATATTTTTTATAAATAATTCTTTCACTGTTCTTATTATTTGATTTATTTCTTTATCATTTTTGATATACTTAACATAAACATTAATGAAATTTTTTAATATTCTTATATCAATATTATCACTCCACCAACTTTTTGTTTGATCAATAAGAATGTTATAAACATATTTATTACTTTCAATTAGTTTAAACATTTTTTCAAATGATGTTTCTTTATCATGAATAGTTAATAAACAAATTAATGGTATCATGTGTTTTAAAATATCAATATAATTAATTTTAATTATTTCTTTTTCTTTCTTTTCATCATCTTGTTTTACTATTTCTATACCATCCTTTATGGCATCTTTTTTTAATATTTTTTCTATTAATTCTTTTTGTTCTTTTGTTGGTTTGATATTATCAAACATTGTGTTGAATAATATTTGTTCATCTTTTGATAAAATAATCTCTTTGAACTTTAATCTATCTAATAATTGCTGTAATGCATTTTCAGTATTAGATGAATAAATTTCATAAATTGTATCGCATAAATCATCATTAATTATCCAATGGTCATCATTAAGATTTATTATTCTTTCTTGAAGAATATATTTTATTGCTTCTTTCGGATGTTCATCTGGTTTAATTAATGATGCGTATGTTGTATAAATATTAATTATTCTATCAATATTTAAATCAATCACATAACCACATTTTTTATCTTTTGATTCTGTCATACATCTAAACATCATTTGATATATCAAGTCAAAACTTGTTGAATTATTTAATAATATAACAACATCACAATCTTCTATTGATACTCCAAGACTACACTGTCTTCCACTTAATACAATAACTCCTTTTTTACGACTATTTTTTGCCATGATTGCTGTATCATCAATAATTCTTTTTGCATCATTTGTTATTTCACTATTAATAATTGCTATTTCATATTCATCAGTAATTTTTTCTAATACTTTTTTAGTGACATTAGATAAGTTATTTATATCATTGCACGGCAGAAAACACATTATAATTCTAAATGAAGATTTATCAATACGTTTCATAAAGTATTTATCATTTTCAGGTATTCCGTAAATATCTTTTTTTCCAAATATAGAATACCAAAGTTTCATACTTTCTTCTTCATTTTGAAACTTATTATCTTTCATTAGAAAACATGCATTTGTTGACCATCCATATTGATTATTTTTTGTTCTTTCTATAATATCTTTCACTATTTCTGGTTTTAATTCATGTGTTAAAATATGCAATTCTGGATATTTTGAATATTCCTTTATTATCTGATCTTTTGAATATTCTTTTAATATGTTTTCCAGATACGCTCCGTGTTTTTGTATCAATTTTTCTGTGTTGTATTTTTTACAGTTATTGATATCTTCTAAATCCCATAATATCCATAATTTTTTTGGAATATTGAAACTATTAATTGGTTTAAAATATGTTGCTGTTATAAATATTGTTGATGATTCTTTACTATAATTATTTAACATTTCTTTTGATAATTCAGTGCTACCCCCATTATGACTTTCATCTATAAATCTTATGTCAAACTTTACTTGCGATAACCAATCTATTTTCTTATTTTGTAAAAATTGTTTTGAACAGATGACAATATTTTTTTGACTTAATGTGGGTTTAACTTTTGAATATAAATGAATCACATTATATTCTCTCAATTGAAGACATTGGAATACATCAAGATATTGATTAATTGTTTCATTTGGTGCCGTAGTTATTATTAAGTAATTTGATTTATAATGCTTGATTATAACTCCAGCCATAATATAACTTTTTCCACTTCTTGATATTTGACCCCATAGAATATTTTTGTTTTGTAATAAATCTAAAGTTTTTATAACTGATAATTTTTGATGCATTTTTAAAATTAATGGTTTAACATTTGTATTAATTATTTTGTCGTAAGAAGTATTAATTTGTTTAAAATTATTGAATGATTCTTCTAAATCATTCCAATCTATCAATATTGCACTATTAACATAACCTAACAATTGATTACTTGTTTTTTCAACCTGTGATAACATTTTATTAAATTCATTAATATCTTTGATTACAATACATAATTGCAATGAATAATCTGTGTATTGTTTAAAATTTATTATTATTTTTTCTATATCGAGTTCTCCTATCGTATAATGTGATAAATTTTTAGATGTAGTTGCTAAAATTACTTTATCCATTAGTCCGGTTAAATCTGATGAATCTCCTTTGTCTTTTAATTTTATCAATTCATTATTATTTATAAAAATATCTTTATATGATTCCATTGGTTTTATAGTTTTTAAATTAAAATTACCTTTACATATTTTATATTTGTTTATTTTTTTAATAAGTTTTAAACCCGCGAATAATCTTAGGAGTGATTCTTGTTTATCCTTACCAACCCAATTGGTCGACAACCATTGAATGATAGTTTTATCGTGATTTTGAAGAAATATGAATAAATCCTTGAATGTTTCCATTTTATCAATTATATATTAAAAAAATCAAATTTAAAACTGAATATTTAATTTACTATATGTCTCCTCACCATGACATCAGTCGATGATGCGTGTGTGGTGTCTTGTGAAGAAGCACGTGTGTTCGCTCATGAAATGAGCAAATTTGGGTTTTCAACATCAGCTGTTATGTCACTGATGATTGGAGTTAAAAAACTTCCAACAATTCAAGAGGAAGAGGTCTTGGATTGTGGAAGAATACATAGATGTAAATTTGAATGGTGTCAACGCCATTATGGCATGATGCGTCACCATAATAAATGTTGCGTTATGTGATATCATTTTTTTACAATATGACATTAACATAATTTTGTTAACGTATAAATTGAAAAAGAATTGTTTCCAAATTCAGAATAAAATAAAATAAAATCACTGTTCTTACAAAAAATCTTAATTTCATTTGTCACCATAGACGTTGCCAGTGATTTAATATTAGCAACCTTTATTTCACTTCTGAACAAGAAATCTTTTTCAATACATGATTGTAAATTAATTTTTACATTATTTCTAAATATTTCATTATAAACAATATTTGATTTAGTGTATGTCAGTTGCAGTGGATAATCTCCAATTTTTTCAAATGTTATCTTATCGCTATAATTACTTATATCATTAATTGTTTTCTTAAACTGTTTAGCACTTAGTGTGAAATTTATTGGAAAATCTACCTTACTATCTTCTTCAGCTCTATATAAATCATCATCGGGTGAAAATGATGATAATGTGATTTTATAATTACATTCTTTTTCTAAGTCATTATCTTTAAATATAAAAGTGAGTGTATTAACATCTTCTATTGATTGTACTATACTTATTTTACAAAATGTTTTATCAATAGATGAAAACATTTTTTCAACATTATCTCGATTTATCCCTAACCAAAAAGTTGATTTACAATAATACCAATTCACTCCATTTCCATTAATTTTTGCTACTATTCTTGATGTTTTACCATGATCCCTTGCATAAAATACCATTCCTGTTGGAGAACATTGAATATGAATCTCTTTTGCTTTAATATTTCTAAAATATGTAAATATTGATTTAAAAACTAATGGATCACTATAAACAAATTCTAATCGATTATTTGAATCCTTCGGTATTTTTATGATACCATGTTTTTCAATTGGCTGAATAGGTTGTTTAATTGGTGGTCTTCCGGGTCCTCGTCTATTTTTTTTATCATCAATTGCTTCATTATCTTCAACATCGTCAATATCAACATCATCGATATCAGACATTTTATTATTAAATAAATTTATATATTCAATTTGATTTCTCGTGTTTATATATGCACTACGTATAGCTATCAATTTCTCGCGGGGTTTTTGTCTCATTTTTTTACAATTAGTTTTATAAAACTAATTGTAAAAAAATTCGATCATTAAAAACGTGAATTTCGCGTCTCAGAGAAACCCAATTGATGTATTACGATATTTCTTCTTAATCTTATTGACATATCTATTGGTTTCACTTGATCTGTTAAACTCTATTATTAATTATTATTCTTTTTATAAATTAACTTATTATTATACTCTCATAAAATTATATGTGCATACTATATAGTTATCTATTTTACACCATACCTTGCGGGGTTTTTGTGTCATTTTTTGATTTACCAATATTAATTAATAATCAATTCGATTTGTCAATCTTAATAAGTAATACAAATTATGATTACTATTCGCTAATGAATTAATTGTTTGTATTTCTAATAATTTTACAATTTGATTATAAAACTGTGTGAAAACTAATTGTAAATCAATTTGATTACGAGGAGACGGGAATATCGCGTCTTAGAGAAACATTATTGTTGTATTAAGTTATTTCTTCTAAATCCTATATACAAACAATTGTTTTCATTTGTTTATTTAATTTTTGCACAAACATATTTTTTTAATGAAGGAATGAAACTTTCAAATTTATTTCCTTCAATTGATTTTATCAATATTCGTTTGAATGTTGATAATACCTGCAGTGGTTTATCTAATTCTACAAACATTGATTGTATAAAATTTTTACTTATTTGTGAAGTGATTAATGACGAGACATCGACACAATGATTCATTTGAGATACCCATATTTCACGTTGTTTATATTCGGACAATGAATTGATGTGAATGAATTTTATAACATTACTAGAAGAAATATTCGATACTGCACTAAAAACAATAGAAGAAGAAAATATTAATGATTTTAATTCTTCTATTGTTTTTGATGGATGATTGTTATATATTATTTCGAATTCTTCCATAATTTTATCTATCAACGTTGTATTAAGAAAAATTTCTGATATTAAATTTTCATTAATAATATCTAGTTCGTAATCCTTTTTTATATCTCTATTCCAACCTTTTTTATTATCTTCTTCTATTTCACTTAACATTATATTATTTGTTATTTCGAGATATTTATACATGAATGGTTGAAAACCAGCAAATGGACACCATTTCGACATTGTTGTTAATGGATTTGTAAATTGTTTAACTGTTGTTCCATTATCAGTTGTTATATTAAATGTTTCTTGTGGAAAATCTATTTTCCTTATCAATGCAACATCACTTCGTTGAAGAATTGGTATTAATTTGATTGATTTTAAATCATTAACTATTTTTTCACTTAAACCTGAAACCACCGTAGTTTCAGTTTTGTCAGTCAATGCTTGAAGATTATAAGTTGTTGTGTTTTTAGCATTTGGAAACGTTAGATTGCAGATATCATTTCTATCTTCTGTATTTCTAAATAATCCTATTCGTAAAACTTGAAGAGGATGAAGATGCGATAAACTATTTATATCAAACAATAATTTTTCTTTTGAATTTGCATCTCTTGGAATATCAAATAATGCATATTTTGTTATATTTATCAATTCTACTTTATTGGGATATGATGAAATTATTGAAAGATATATTTCAGTTGAAATTTCTCCGTGAATTTTTTTATTATATGTATCAACAAATGATGGATCCAATGTAAACATTTTTGCAATATCATTAGAGGATAACAATAAATCCGCACATGCTGATAATGTTTCAGATTTTGTTTTATCAATATTCTTTTTCAATACTCCCACATTATCTGAAAATGTTCTACTCATTCCTGATTGTATTTGAAATAAAACATTTGGACTGATTAATTCATTCGTTGCATCAGTCAATTGTTTCATATAATTAGAACACAAATCACATAATTCTATGAATTCGAAGAAATCTTTTGATACTGGTATAAAGTTTAAATTTATCGTCCATTTGATGTTATAATTCTTTAGATTATATTCATCATACCACAATAATAAGGCGTCTTTCCATTTTGTTATCTTATCTACTAAGATATCCATGGCAAATAATTGGATTCCGGTAATTCCAAATATTACGGATCCAGACCTTGCAACAACTGAGGGCTATATACCTGAAAAACAAAGTTTTATTTCTCAATACAAAGTAACTATTATTATATCTATAATTGTAATTCTAATTATTATTTTAATAGTTTATATTTATTTCTCACATATCAAAACAAATAAGAAGAAAGAAATAATGAAAGTTATAGAACCTAATGTGATAGATAAACAAGAATTAGAAAAACTTAAAGCTCTTCGAGATAAATCTCGAGCACGACGAGCAGTAATTGAAGAAAAACCAGTTGTTATTAAAGAGGAGATAAAACCAGTGATTAAAGAGGAAGTAAAAGAAGAGGTAAAGGAGGAAGTCAAACCAACTACAACATTAATTGATGAATTAGTGGAGGGTGATGTTGAAATAGTTGATGATACGGAAGAAACAAAATTGAATAAATAAATATGTAATATATACAATGAGTCTGACTTGTGTTTACTTTGGAAGTCTCCATGTGTTTTCAAAGCAAGATATCGGAAAAGTGTTGATAGAGTTCGAAAAAGTAAAAAATGATAATAATTTTTATGCTACTATGATTCATAGAAGTTGGAATAACATAAAGATGTTTGCCATAATATTTTCGTCAAAATACCTTAAACATCTTCAACAAATTTGTTATAAAAATAATATAGCACTGGTTAGAGGAAAGAGTTTAAACTTTGGAGGATCTGTATTCGATATTGATTCATTTGTCAAAGATTATAAAGTTGATGATGTGTTATATTTAGAAAAATTATACAAAAAAGAATGTAAAATTTATACAGAGAAGGCTTATAATAAAACAGTCAAAGCAATTAATGTTATTATTTAAACATTAATTGCTGTCAATCAACTTATAAATCCAAAAGATTATAAAATTACTTAATATAGAATGAATAAATTGTTGATAATTATTTTTTTCATATTGATTTTAATAATTGTTTTGATTATTGTAAATGAAAAAAAGATATTCGGAGGATTGGAAGAAAGTATTAAAAGTATGTTAGAATATGGAATTCCAAAAAAAGATAATTTTATGTATGTTGATTATTTGAAAGCAACTGAAAGTGATGATAAAGATGTTATTGATCTTTATGATGCATATCACAAAGATGTTAATCCAAAAATATCTGAATATCTTGTGAAAATAGAAGTTGATAATAAAACTAAGATTCCTCAATATATAATTCTTAATCAAATAAGAATTATATGTATTAAAACAAATGGTGAATTATCTGGTGATATTTTAGAATCTGTCAAAAAAATTATGTATATAATGAAACCATTTATGGCGAAAGATACATCAAATTATAAAAAACTATTTGACGCACTTATGACAATGAACGAAGAAATAAGTAAATATATTAATAGTAATGATAATGTTATTAAATCAAGTATTAATGATGAAAAAGTTGGTAATAATATGGAAAATATTATCTCCTTATATAATATTTATTTAAAAGCAAAATTTGGTATAAAATTTAATTACAAGATTTATGATGGTATTACAAAAAATCTAAGTCAAAATGAATTTACATATGTATTATGTAAATTTATACATAATGAATTAAAACAATTAAATTCCACAGAACCAACAACAGTTTATGAAATGAATATTTTACCAACATATGATATAATTGATAACAAAGAACAAACTGCAATTGAAGAATTAAGCAAAACAACAGATTTAAAAACTTTTATTTTAAATAATATTGGACGGGAAAATAAATTTATTTTATTTAAAATGATTATATATAGATGTATCAATGATATTGAAAATAATGATATTAATAAATATGTCAGTAATATTGATAATATTTTGTCATCATTATTAATATATGTTCCATTGGAATATGAAATACGTGCCGAAATTGCAAAAATCAATCCAACCACAGATACAGAAATATATATAAAAGGTTTAGCAACCGATTTGTCATATGGTATTTTAACAATAGGTTCAAGAGGTGGTTTACAAAAATTATTTGACGTTCTTTTATCACATAACAATTTTAAACTACAACTTCAATATTTAGTTATGTTAGGTTATTGTTTATCGAATCCAGATATATATGATATATTAAAAAAAGATTCTAAATATAACAAATTATATGAAATAATAATAAAGTATAAAGGTAATGATTTATATCATTATTTATATATATTTAGAATTGTTACATACACTTATTTATCATCCAATATATAAGATGATTCAATCTAATAGTACAGTAGTTTTCTTTTTGTTTGTTTTATTGTTTATTTCAGCTATGATTATGATGTTTAAAATGACAGTTATTCAAGTGGGTGTTAAAAAGGATGAGTTATCAGATTTAATGAAACTTGCAAATTGAATTTATAATTCTTTATTTATAAGATGCTCAAGAATGATGGTATTCATATAAATAAACAAGAGTTCATAAAAATGGATGGTTATCAAAAATTAATGAACAAACTTATCACAAGAGAAAAACAACATGCTGGTAAAGCTCATTTTATGGCATGTTGTGTTAAGAAAGCATTTAGAATAGAAAAAAATGATATTATATTTCCGAGAATATTTGAGAAAGAATTAAAAATAAAGATAACAGATGAAAGAATTATTGAAAATAGGGTATGTGATGTCGAGTTGAAAACTGAGTTGTATGATTATCAAAAAGTTGTTATAGATTATATTTATGAAAAGTTTCAGGAAGATGAAAAAGTTGTTTATCTAAAAATGGATACCGGTCTTGGAAAGTCTCGAGTCGCGCTCGGATTGTTTGGAGAGATGAAAGAACCTATGATAGTTATTGTTCCAACGGTAGCAATCGCAGATCAATGGATTGAAGAATGTAATAAAATGTTTAGTGATGTTAAAATTGATGTGTATAATAATGTTAAAAACAGTTATATCAATTCAAAAACACATGATATTGTGATTTGTATTATTAATACATTTCGAAAAAAAGATTGTGAATTTTTAAACGGCTTTGGTTTGATTGTGTTTGATGAAGCACATGAACTGCATAGTGTTTGTAATTCGTGTGCATTGTGGATATCACAAGGCGTCAAGTGTATATTAGGAATGAGTGCAACACCATTGGAGAGAATGGATGGTTTAGATATGTTTGTAACATCATTTTTAGGAATGCCGATAGACGCAAAAGATATAGAAGGATTTGATATAAGTAATGTTGCATTTAAAGCGGTAGTAAAGATGATTTATTATGAAGGCAACCCTGATAATTGCAACATTGCTACCAACCCTTCTGGAACTATGAGTGCAATTCTAACAATTAAAAATATAATAGAAGACAAAGAAAGATTAAAAATTATTGCAAATGAAGTTAGTAAACTTGATGGTCATGGAATATTTGTATTTGCTGAATTAAGAGAATTCTTACCAGAATTGAAGAAAGCGATTGAAGAAAAAACTGGAGAAAATAGTGTATATACTCCAGAAATAAGTATGCTTCTTGGTGGAGTAAAAAAAGAAGATGTTACCAGAGCAAAAGAATGTGGAAAGCATATAGTGTTAACAACTTATGGATTTTCAAGAAGAGGAATTTCATTACCAGAAATGACTGCATTAGTTTTAGCAACGCCAAGAAGAAACGGAATGATACAAATCATTGGTAGAATACTGCGACGAGGTTCGGATGAATCTATAGTTAGAAAGATTATTGATATAGTAGATGTAAATTCTGGATTGAGAGGTCAATCGAGTAATAGAATAAAAGTTTATAAAGAAAAAGGATATAATATTCAAAAGGAATTAATGCATTATTAATTAATTATTTTTTATTTGTATATAAATAGAGAAATGGACGCCAAATATGGTTCATTTGGCGGAGTTGATATTGTAAGTAAAGAAGGAGGAGATGAGGACGGACAATTCACAGGAGGTGGAGAAAAATTAAATTCAACAATGAATATTTTATCGGTGTTAGTTTTAATATGTATTGTACTTATTTGGTTCTTTGTTTTCACAATTGCAAGTGATGATAAGAAATTAAAAGCCATTGGACAATCTTTAAGTTCTGCCACTGCAATGATTTAATTAATTATTTAATATTATATTTACTTAATTATATATAACAGAATGTTTGGAGGAGTTGAAAGTGATGGATGGGCTGGATTTTCAGTATTTGTTGCAATTTTAACGTTGATTACTTTATTAATTTTAGTAATTATACTTTATAAATTTTATAAAATAGCAGGAACGGTACTAAAACTTGCACAAACTGCACAATCTGTAAATCAATCTCATAAAACAACTACGTCATAAAATTTTTTAATTTAATATATTTTTTTTAATATAAAAATGATTGGAAAAATTATTGCAGTTATTATTGTTTTAATTATTTTATTTTTAATTTACACTTATATGACATCTGGAATATATGGAGTAAATTTTGTTATTGCAATGACAGTTGGTTTAGTAATGTCACCATTCATAATGGTGGCTAACATGTTTAAATAATTGAATTGTTTATTGTATTGTATATAGAAATGTTAAAAAGAAATAGCACATCTTTTCCAGTTCAGATTAATATTAAGTTAAAAGATTTATATGAAACATATAAAAAGGCATTAAATGAATCTGATTCATGGGCGAGTAATTTGAGATATTATCAGTATCTAGTGAGAGCAGTAATGACAAATTCTGAATTTGGAATTGGACAAAATGGTAATGCACGTGGTTTACTTGTGTATGGTGGCATGGGAATAGGTAAAACAAGGTTAGCAGTTGCAGTGGCATTGACTATGATTCATGAGAAGAGAGAATGTGTGGTATTATTAGCAAAAAGTTTACAAAAGAATTTTAAAAAAACCATTAAAGAAATGGATGAAATACTTGAACTTGAGAATTCTGAAAAACATTTTAAATATGTTTCAATGGATGCGTATAATGCGTCAGAGCAGTTAGAAAGTAATATAACATTAGATAATAAATTATTGATTGTTGATGAAGCTCATAACTTCTTTAGAGGAATTATTAACTCATCCTCGGATAGTACAAATGCAAGGAAAATGTATAACACAATTATGTCAGCAAAGAATTTACGAATTCTTTTTCTAACTGGAACACCGTGTGCCAAAGATCCTTTTGAATTAGTACCATGCTTTAATATGTTAGCAAACGAAGATTTACTCCCAACAAATTTTGATACATTTAATAAATTGTATATTGATATGAAAGAAAGAAAAATTATTAATAGAGAACATTTTCAAAACAGGATAATGGGACTTGTGTCACATGTATCTCACGATAAACAACATACTATGGATTTATCAAAAGAAGAAAATTTATTTCCAGAAGAGAAGAAAACTATAATAGAAAGAGTTGAAATGAATGAAGAACAATATAAGCAATATTTACTGGCAAGAGAGAAAGAAGAAAATGAAATAAAATTTATAAACACATCATCATTCGGTAAAGCACTCACATTACCAACATCTGAAAGAAAATCTGCAAGTACTTATTATGTTAAATCGCGTTCTATTAGCAATGTGTATGAATCTATTAGTCCAAAGTTCGATGCAATTATTAAGAATATTGATTCGTGTGATGGAAATGTTTTAGTATATTCTCAATTTATTCAATCTGGTTTAATTCCTTTTGGAGATGAATTAAAGAAACGTGGATGGAAAGAATTTAATAAACAAGTGATGGGTGGGTATGACAAAACATTTGACAATGATATAGATAAAAATGTTATTGAATATTTGTTGAATAAGAGTGAATTACGTGATATTTTTCAAGAAAAGGAAAAAATAAAAATAAAAGAAGTATCTTCCTTTATCATGCCTCGGGTGAATCCATGGTATGAATTTGATGAAATTCCAGCATTTGAATATAGAGATAATAAAAGTTTTATTCCAAATTCATCTATGAATGCAAGATTTAATCCAACTTTTAATATGCACAGAGGACAGCGAAAATTATTTATAAGTGAATTACAATGTTTAACTTATTTTCTTAAACAACATGACAAACCAGCAACAGTTGTTTATGCCGGCGCTGCGGCTGGTTATCACATTCCAATATTAGTTAGTTTATTTCCAAATGTTTTGTGGTATCTCTATGATCCAGCTCCATTTGGAATTAAAGAAACTGATAAGATAAAAATATTCAATGTATATTTTACAGATGATGTTGCGAAAGAATGGACTAATAAAGTTGACATATTTATATGTGATATAAGATTAGTGCCTGAAGGAAAGGTTGAGGGATGGAGTTCAGAATTTGAAGATCAGGTTGGAAAAGATATGAAAATGCAAGAAACATGGACTAAACTTATGAAGCCACGAATGGGTGCAATGCTTAAATTTAGACCGCCGTACATTGATAATAAAACAATGGCGGACGATTACATTGATTATATCAAAGGTAAAATATTAATACAAACATGGCCTCCTGTAAATTCAACTGAAGGAAGATTAATAATCGAAGCGGAAGATGTTGATAAACCGCCAATGCATTTTGATTCGGCAAGATATCAAAATGCATGTGCAGTACATAATTTAACAAGATCATGGAGAACATATTATGCAGATGATGAATTATTAAATGTTAAAGGATTTGACAGATGTTTTGATTGTGCTAATGAAGCACATGCATGGAGAATGTATAGAGGAATAAATAAGAATGCAAAAAGTGTTGTGTATTACATGAATATGATGGAAAATACTTTGAAACAAGTATTATTTTACTCTGAAAAAAGCAAGTGTATGCATGGTTATATGAATACTTTGAGCAGTGCAAAAAGAATTAAAGAAGTATTAAAAAAACTATGTAAACGAACTGGAGGAGAAGATTCAATTAAAAGTTTTGCGATTATATCTGGAGATGTATCTGAAAAAGATAGAGAATTAATCATTGGAACTTTTAACAAACCAGAAAACATGCACGGAGAATTAATAAAGGCATTACTCATTTCTAAAACTGGAGCTGAAGGTTTAGATTTAAAATGTGTACGTCAAACTCATCAAATGGAACCATATTGGGATAAAGCAAGGGATGATCAAGTTAAAGCAAGAGCGGTGAGACAGGGTAGTCATCTCGGTTTACCAGAAGATGAGAGAAATGTACAATCATATTTATACATAGCAAAAGAAAATATGAAAATATGGAAAGACATGGATGAAAAACTACGAGAAAAACAAACTGTTGATGAAATGTTTCATCAACGAGCTATAACTAAATTTGACATAAATCAAGAATTTAGAATATTATTACAAGAATCATGTATTGAGTGTACAATATTTAATTATGGAAATTGTAATGTATGTACTCCAACTGGAGAAACATTATTTCATAAAGACCCAACAATTGATGTAACATTCGCTAATCCGTGTAGAAAATTACAAGAAAAACAAATAGATGTAAAAACAATAGAACTTGATGGAGAAACTTATTATTATACAAAAGATAAAGATAGTTCTATTGGATACACATTTTATGTAAAAAATAAAGAATTAGGAGGATTCGTCAAAGCTGACCCATCTAAAATTAATTCACTTTTAGAAAGTATGACAGATTAATCGAAGAATTAAACAGTCTAAAAGACCCATGAGACACCATTTGTCATAAGGGTTTGATATGACAAAACATCACCTAGGTGATGATTAGGACGGGCTTAAACTGCCCAATACCTTTTTTCTCGAGAAATTTAACTATTTAAATTTGAATACTTTAACAATGTATATGGGCGTGGATGCTTGAGGCTGATTGTTTGTAGGTGAATGAGATTGTGAACCATGGGATTGCGATGTATTTTGGGGCTATATTCCCAGATGATTGAATCAATATTGGTTGAAATGACAGTGGTACGATGAATCGAGGTAGTCGATGAAGAATTCGTTAGAATTCTTATGCGAGAGAAATGACAAGTTGGTTGATAGACTGACAATGGAGAATTCTAACGAATTTTCAGAAGAAGGAATAATGCATTGGCTGATTGAACGAATGTCAGTGTTGACAATGGAGCAATATCTATTGCTCACAAGCATGGCCATGCCCACCATAAAAACCCCTTTTTTTCGAGAAATATCGCGGTTCAAATTTGAATACTTTTATAATGTTTATGGAGTGTGGCAACTCTCGATGGCGGTAGTGAAGGAAAGAAAGATGGTGAACAAAAGACCAGATGAAAAAAAATGGAGAATTGTTTATGATCGAGAGTTGCCACACTCCATCAAAACCCTTTTTTCCATAGTTATGAGAAATAGTTATTTTTTATTGATATAATTTCATTTAAAAATTCATTATCATTAGTTTTGAATGTATTATTCTTGCAATACATTAAATATTCAATAATTTCTTTCATTTTAGGATATTTGCATTCTAATTGTACTAATTCGTTAGTTAGAATATTGAATAAAAAGCATTTAGAATTAATATTTTTAGACGAATCAAATAAATACTTGTAAATTATTGATTGTAAATAATGTTCTTTTTCTAAATGTTGAACACATTTAAATTCATAAATTGTATTACAATCAAAATCAATACAATCTGCAAATCCTTTTATATTATTATTCGATAAATAACATTCAAATGAAGAGTTGATAGATATATTTAATTTTTCTAATCTTTTTTGTGATTTTAATAATGCATCGCTCGATAACCAAGAATAATCTTGTAATTGTTGAAGTTTAAATATGTATCCATTGTTAAGTGATAACCAACAATTAGCTATGTATAATAATTCGGATGGAGTTACTTTATCGAGAATGATGTTGGATAAGGAATAAGGTTTTGATATTTTTTTTATTTTTTGTTGATTTTCAAATTCTTTTGTTATGAGTTCATTGAATATTTTTATATCTTTTTTTAATGAATATTCATAATATAGGGGAAGAGCGATTCCATTAATATCACAGACTAATTCATTTTGAACAACTAGTGGTAGATCAATTAATGTATCACAAGAATTGATTGTGGTTAATGTAATATGAGAACAACAATCATCAATAACACATTGCGGAAGATATTTTATCAAATCAGTTACCGAATATTCTGTTTTCTTTTTTTCATCACATGGTAATTCCTTTATAGGTTTTGATATTTCTACATAACAATTATTTTCTAATTCTTTTATAAATGGCAATGTTGAATTTGTTTGATGATGAAATACAGTTAAATGTTCAAGTGAACGCGTGATTGCAACATAAATCTCATTTGGACAACTATATTTATTAGCAGTTGTGTTGAAATATTCAAAGTATGACATGTCTATATTAAAAACAATAACAACTTTTCTTTCTAAACCTTTAACTTGATGAAATGTTGAAATAACAAGTTTTCCTTCTAATATATCTTTATTTAATTTTTGTTTATCGCTAGTAGGAACAAATATTTTAATATTTGGTAATTTTGTTTTTATTTTATTCTCAAGTTGTCGTGCTGGATTTTTTTCAGATTTTACTGATGGTGCAAGAATAAATATATCACTTGGTTCATATCCAAGTGATAAATAATATAAAACTTCTTGAAATGTTCTAATACCAAATGTGTTGCATATAATGTATCTTGGTATGTTTCCCTCTTTTTGTGTTATTATTCTATTTGAATGAAGAAAACAATTGTTTATAAATTTTGATATTTGATTTGTCATTCTGAAACTTGTGGATAATTTACAATATTTCCAATCAAGTTTATTAAAATTAAACACATTACTTGCAAACATTATAAATCTTTGATCTGCATTATTAAATGCATAAATGCTTTGATACTTATCACCAAGAATACAAAATCTTGCATTTCTTGAATTATTTTTATATATCTTACAAATGAGTTTATAATATAATGGTGTTATATCCTGAGCTTCATCAAGAATAATTATGTCGTATTCCACTGGTTTCTTTGGTTGTGTATTTTCTTCAATAATTGTATTAATCACTGAATCGTTATAACATTTTGTATTGTAATACTTTACACAAAATGAATGATAACTATGAACTTCTAAGTTAGTTAAATTTAAAGATTCTACCTTTTCTCTTGTTTCCAATTTTAATCTAGCATTATATGTCAGCAGTAAAATATTACTTTTTGTATAATGTTTTGCTATATATAAATTACATGTGGTTTTACCACTTCCGGCGACGCTATCTACTATAATATTGTTATTTTCTAAATTAGTTAAAACATCTTGTTGTTCACGGGAAACAGGGGGTAAATTCATCTCTATCTAATTTGAATTAATAATTATATGTTCATATAGAGAATGAATTCCTTTGGAAAGCGTAAAAATGATATACTGCGAATTCTTTCATCACTTGAAAATGATATAGGCAATTTTATTGTTTATAATTCTAATGTGGTTGGAGATATATTAAGATGTGCAACTTCAGAAATATGCATTAATCCAACATTATTTCAAAATAATGTAAAAAATATACAATCATCCATTGACAGAATGTTATCAGAATTTAGATTGTTGATGGTTTGTGCGAATGATCCTTTATTATTCATGAATACCATCATTAATATTGGAAATATAAAAATTATTAATGTACATATTGACATAATTAACATATATATTAATAAATCAACAACATTGATTTATAATGACGATGGTGTTTTAAAAATTTTTAATACACTTAATTCAGAATTAGAAGGAATTAAATGTAATTTAATTATACTTGCAGATTTATTAGATTTTGCAAAAAACCCAATAATAACGAGACAATCTACAATTATAAATTATGTTTCATCACAAATGACACTACTGAAAGAAACGGTTAATTCTGTTTCTAATAATATAGAAATTATAAATAGACTCAAAGTAGTCGAGCAACAAATTAATTCTATAATACAGCCACTGGCGGTAGTTGCAGAACCTGTGGTCGAGAAAACAATTAATCCTCCCGTGAATCACACTCCTGTTAAATTTAGTAAGGATAGTGCTTTTAAACCACTCGTACCGAGACACTACAAAATGAAAAGATCAATCGAAGATGATTGTTAATACTAATGCATTTTCATGAAATATTTTTGAATTTTTTAAAACACCGCCATTAAAAAGTACTGCTCCAAACCCAAATTCCTTTGTATATTTTTTTATCTGATTAACTACTTTAGTTAGCAATAGTGGAGAGTCATACATAGGATAATTTTTAACATCCATCCAATGTATAACTGTGTTATTTATCTCCAATGGAATTTCGAAATAAAAATCTGGAGTTAATCCTTGTGATTTTTCATTCCTAAAGTCATCTTCTGTTTTAAATGAAATATTATTTTTTCTTAATAACTCTTCTACTTGTTTTTCAAATGTTTTTGCTTGTTTATTTATTACACTTCCACTATATTTAGAGTTGATATCTTCTTTTTCAAAAAATTCATTCAAATTAAATTGTTTGACAATTTGCATTGGTGGTATATTATACTTTTCAGATATCGCTAAAATATTCATATTATTTTCTAAATCTTTCTTTATGTTTTCTTTTACTTTGAATATGTTTTTAAATACTTTCCTTGATTTTTCTGCCAACTCGATATTTCTAATTGAATTTAATTGATGTTGCGTTATTTCCACTCCATATTTTTTAATTAATTGTTTTGATATATTCTTCATATCTTCTAAATCTTTATCTGTAAACATTCCAAACCCATCAATTGAATTAACTATTTTAACACATTCATGCATCATTTCTGATGGATATATTTCTAATTCATGATTCCAAACCATATATTGTTTATCGTCACCACCAGTTTTTTGTTCATTTATTAACAATGACATAATTATTAAAAGTATGAAAAATATTAATATCAATAGTTTAATCATGATTCTATATAATTGAATATTTTTTTATCTATAGTGTTTCACCATGTCTTCTCCTTCTTCAACACAGCCATCTCCGCCATTTTCTCAACGAGAACATGTGAAAACTAGAATTATTGAAACTCTCAAAAATATTAGATTTATTCATATTCAATATAAACATTATAGATCTTTTCTTGACTTTGAACTTTATAATAGGATAAATTTTATGAACGAGGATGATATATATATTTGATTATTCAATCGATCACATTATAAAAAATTATAACCACTTGTTTGATAGATATATCAAATTAAATGTTATGAAGGGATTTTATCTAAATACTTTTCATTATGATCCACCAAGAAGATTGCAAATTTGAATATTTTTTTATCTATAGTGTTTCATCATGGCATTGCGTAAAAGAATTCTGGATTCATTCAAAATCTTCAAAGATAGTGGTAAACATGGATACCATGATTATCATATGGAACACAATCTTGAAATTTATGAAAAAATAGATTTTACAAACGAAGATGATAGATTTTGTTATATGATTTGTAAAATTTATTTGTCGAGAATGACAATTAATTTTATAATGTTGCATTACAATTATTTATTCAATCGTGTCATGACTGATGAAATGTATACTTCATTTACACTGAGAACACGGCAACATAGTTTGACTATGGCAGGGAATAAATTTAAAGAATATTATAGAAATGGTAATAGAGAAATTATTGACAATTATTTGAGAATTGCTATGAGAGGATATCATTATGAAGAAATAGAAGGATATGAATATGTAAAAACATTTATTAGACAATTGATAGACATCTTTTCAGATTTTGAAAATTTTGATTCACCGTGGTCTAGTTCAATTCATTATAAAGGAAGTGATGCTGAAATTATTTACATTATTGATTTTGTAGGATTTAATAAACATCGTGTGCATATTTGGCGATAACTAAACCGCTTGAACATAATTTGTCAATCTTGGCACTATTTTTCTTAATCGTGTTGGAATTCTTAATCTTCTTTTTGCAACATAAACAGTAAGTGATTGTCGTTCTATTACTGTTTGAAATGTTACAGCAGGTGCTGGAGGTGGAGGCTGAGGTGGAACTGTTGCTAAATCCACTTCTATGGCAGGATCTGTGTAAAAAGTATTACCAGTATTTATTGGAGTTCCAGATATCACAGCAGTTGGTGGAGCATTACTTGCAACATGACCATCAATTCTATTAATATAGTTGTCAAAGAATAAAACTCCAGTGTTACTTCCGTTTATAAAAATTCTGTCTCCAACATTTAATATATGATTTTCTGAAGTTATAAATTGAATTGTCGTTGGAAGCGCCAGAGTCAAAACCATTCTAACATTATAATAAACATCTGGAAGAAAATGTATCGGAAAATCAGGATTTTTAAAACGAAGTGTGATTCCATGTATATCTTTAATTGGATCAGTAAATATAAATGAACTCCATTCAGTATTGTTACTTGGTCTTGCAACCAACATTGTTGGATTATTGCCATTGGCAATTGGTGCCGAATATTCAGTGGTATATTCGAAATGATGTCTTCCGCCGCCTATAGTGCTGTATGACTGCAATCCGACCTCTTCCATCTGTATGGTAAAATTGCCATTGTATGGTAATTGTGTATATGGATTGTGAATCCATGGACGCACAAAAGCACCAGCGGGAATTAATACAGATGGTGGATATTGATCAATAATGCCAAGAACTGGTGCTGTGTTTGCAACTGCATTATTATTATTTTCTACCAATCCTAGAGAATTTGTTGTTGCAACTGCATTCAAAATATAAGGAACTTCTTCAAGAATTGGAAAGCTAAATCTGCCCATTTGTACTTCTACTACATTTTCCAATGTATCTTTAACGCCCACTTGATAATAATCAGTCACACCTTGAATCATAAAATTCCATTTAAATTCACCATTTCTTACATTACTTTCTCTTAGTTTAACGAAGCTATCTAAAATTATATATTGATCGGACACTCCATAAATATCATACGGGCATGGTTTATTTTTCTCAAAATGTGAAGAACATTCCTTTGTTTGTTTGAATGCTTCTTGCTTTAATAGCTCATGAATATCTAACTTACGAGCCATTTTATATATATATAAAATTAAAGTATAATTGAATGATTTATTAATAATAATCTAATGTCATTAAAAAGTTTATGCTTAAAGGTAATCAGAAAAGAGATAAAAAAGTGTTTTATGCAATTTAATTTAGATCGTAATTTTATATATCTGGAAATGGTCAGGCATGATATAAAAATTTCATATAATGGAGAGAAATATATTATTTTGGGAGAAGAAAGAAAAGAAGAGGATCAAATTTATTTTAATTTTATTATTTCACTTATGGAAGCTACTGGGCGACGAGAACGTATATTACTAAATATTGATAGACTTAACATTGATCAAATTTATTTTATTAATATAAAGAAATTAAATTCATGTGTTAAAAATTTTGTTTCACAAATTGAATATATCACGCTACCAAGTGTTTTTAATCCAAAAATTTCTTTATTTAATGATTTCAAACAAATTTATGAAAGAGAATTTAATTGTGCTATTCGGAATTTTTATAAAAGACTTGATGAATGTAATTCTAAACAAATTGTGTTTGATAACATGGAAAGAGATACTATTTGGCGTACTATTAATTTTATTTGTTATGAAACATCTCATTTTGGAATTCGTGAAAAAGATCTACAATATTTAACAACTCAACATCGTGAAATAAATAATAAACTAATGTATTACTACAACGATATAATGAAAAAATTTAGTGAAAGAAATGTGTTAATCAATTTTCCAGAACCACGTGTGTAATAATTGAATACTTTTTTTATATATCGACGTCAGCATGAATACGTTGGCAAATTCGTGTTTTTGGAGGATTGCTAGAAGGAGGCAATTTCAAAATGTTTATGATGATATTCATTATAGAGGTTTTCAAATTGATATTATTGACACATTGTCAAAATACGAAATAACAAATATTAAATTTGTTGATGGATTATATAAAATTGATAAGAAGGATAGAATTACACATGCTGAACATTATGCATTCATTCTAATGTGTTCTCAAAGAAGATTAAAATTTAGTATATATATTTATATGTATTCTAAAATTACTAAACCAATCTTGGACACATTTCATGTCGAACATGAAAAAATGATGAAAACAAGATATATAAATTTTATATTAAATCAGATTTATGAATTTTATAACAAATATGATGAAAATAAAATTGAAGATGTCATTGTTGATTATTATTATACTCTGTTTGAGTTTACATTAAACTGTCGAGAACATAATTTATTTCATGTATTTACTGATTATAATGAAGAATTAAAAAATGGAATCTTTAAATGTATTTCAGATCTTTCTTCTCTTTCATCGTTTTGCGACGATTTTACGAAGATAGATAATTTTAAATCATTTCCCATCAGATATAAAAATTTAGTTGAAAATATTATTAGTCTCAACAAATATGCTAGTAATAAATATCATAATGCATACAATGCAATTAGACTTATGAATGGAAATTGAATACTTTTTTAATTAAAAATTGAAATATGTATATCAATAGTAATTATGAAAACATTTATTGAACTATGTGCAGGTTGTGGTGGATTGAGTAGTGGCTTAATAAAAGCTGGTTTCATTCCATTATTACTTAATGATAATAATAAAGATTGTTGTGAAACATTAAAATTAAATCATAAAAATGTTAATATTCAATGCTGCGATATGAAAGAATTAAATTTAGAAAAATATGTTGAAAATGTTGATTTAATTGCTGGAGGAGTTCCGTGTCAAAGTTTTTCACATGCTGGAAATAGAAATGGTTTAAATGATATAAGAGGAGAATTAATATTACATTTCATACAAATACGACATCATTTATTCGATGTCGTATTTTGACATCATTTATCCGATGTCGTATTTTGACATATCGCATGATGTCGTATTTTGACATCATTTATCTGATGTCGTATTTTGACATTGAAACCAAAAGTATTTTTAATAGAAAATGTTAAAGGATTAATTACACATAACAATGGTGAAACTTTTAAATTTGTAATGGAAAAAATATTAAATAAATATCAAATAAATCATAAAGTTTTAAATTCCTTTGATTATGAAGTTCCACAAAAAAGAGAAAGAATATTTATAATAGGTATGTTAGAAAAAAAATATGAATTTCCAACAATAAGTGATAAAAAAATTATGTTAAAGCATGTTTTAATTGATGTGCCGAAGTCTGATTGTGCAAGATATTCACAAAAAAAAATTGATTTATTTAAACAAATTAAACAGGGTGAATGTTGGGTAAATATATCTGATGAACAACAGAGAGAATATTTAGGTAAGAGTTATTTCAGTGGTGGTGGAAAACGCGGAATACTTCGCAGATTATCAATGGATGAACCGTGTTTAACACTTCTTTGTTCTCCATCTCAAAAACAAACTGAAAGATGTCATCCAATTGAGGAGAGACCGCTATCATTACGCGAATATGCAAGAATACAAACTTTTGATGATGAATATAAATTTTATGGAAGTATTTCTTCACAATATAAACAAATAGGAAATGCAGTACCAGTTAAATTAGCGGAATTTATTGGTTTATCATTAATGAATCAATGTGATATTATTTCATAACATTTATTTAACATCACTGATTTCAATTTTTTTAAACATTAATATCTTATACAATAATTCAATTTTTAAATCGTGCATATCATCTTCGTTTATCCTTTCTTCTATATCGTTATCATCTCTCATAAACTTGTATTTTTCATATAAATCTCGTAAGGTATCCATTTTATATTATATATATGTGTATATATTCAATTTTACATCGGTTTCATTCCTATGCTATCTATCATCCATCGATTAACATTTTTACATGTTTTTGTTTCAACAACTACCAGTATTCTACCATATTTATCAAAATGTCCACAATGAATTTTGACTGCTTGATTATCAATTTTTTTAATTAATTCATTTCTTGCATATCTTGCTTTTTCTATAATTTCTTGTCTATTTTTCACAGTTTTTAATGGTTTAAGTTCGGGTGCGTTATAACCAATCATTCTTGCTCTATGTTGTTCTAATCTTCCATTGTTTCTAAAAACTACTCTAATTGTATCTCCATCATAAACACTTACTACATGTGCATGAAAAGTTTGATTATTAAATGTAAAATCATCAGATTTTCGTATATTAAGAAATTCTTGTTTTTTTAGATACCTACTCATACAACATCCCATTTTAAAATTGATTGTATTATAATAGTATATGTCTTGCCATCAATTATGACCAAAGAGTGTATAAATGAGTGTTTCAATGGTTTTTACAAAGATTTTTATAATATAAATGAAGAAATGAATTCAAGTGATATTACAGGTGTAGTATTCAATGGAAAAAAATATATTTATAAAACTCAAGAAAGAACCAAAGAAAATCAAATCTATTTTGATTTTATTTCAAAAATAGTGTTTAAAAAAGTTAGATACGTTCATGATATTTATATTGATTTTGATAAAGTAAGTGATGATGTTTTGTGTTTTATCAATATTGAAAAATTGAAATTGTGTATAAAAGAATTTCTAATTCAACATAATTATTTGGAAACAATAAAAAAGTTCAATCATGACATTATGTATATCAATTGGTTTAAAGAAAATATGATTAAACTGAAAGAATCAATTGATGATTATTGTTCGGAAATTGATAAGTATCTGCTACAAAATGGCGCTATTATCAATAATAATGATGAAATTGCATTTAATAAATTCGTTGAACAGTTGAATAGAGAAGTTAATGAACATTGTGTGCATGGAAAACATAAAAAATACAGTAATTACGATAAATGCTATAAATATTATTATGTCAGTTTGATTAATCAAATGTTTCCATGCTATGAAACTCATAGCTGTGATACTCAATACATGACAGATGAACATCGCGATCTATTTCATGAAATGTGTAAATATCATGATATTATAACAAATAAGACATATCCAGAATAAATCATTTTTTTAAATTTGAATATATTATTATTATAATTGCTTTTGATAATGTCGTTAAAAGATTTGTGTTTGCATAATATTAAACAGCAATTGGATGAATGTTTTATCAATTTCTACGGTTGGGTTGAGTTTGTATATGAAGAAATGATCACACGTGATATAAAAAGTATTTTATTCGATGGGGAAAAATATGTTTGTAAAACACACGAAAGAACAGAAGAAAATCAATTTTATTTCAATTTTATTATAGAAGTTGGTTTAAAACATCATGACGCTACAATAAATACATATGTTAATTTTGATATAAAAAAATTAAATTTATATATAAAAGAATTTTTGATTCAACATGATTATCTAGAAACAGTAGCAAGATTAAACAGAGATATTCCCATATTATATAAATTTAAGTCGATGGATGTTGGAAACAAATCAATTCATAAATATTATTTAGAAATTAAAAATTATATATTAGAAAACTGTAATATTGATAATATTCGTAAGAAATATAAATTTCTTATTTTCGTTACTCCATTAAATAATAAATATCAGATTTACAATTTATATAAATATATTGATTCTTATGAAAGAAATATTCGATATATGACAAATGAACATAAAAAAATATACTATCAAATTTGTAATTGTCATAAAATGTTTGAACGCGAATTGCGCAATCTAGGAATGGATATTTCTGTACTGCATTACTAAAGACCTATGTCTCCATAAGTGAAATGCATTTCACTCGGCGAGACCTATGTCTCGCTCCTCCCCCACCATTCTCTATCTTCAGCTTCTTCTACTTCCTCTCTTAAATATTTATCCATATCTCTTCGTCTGTTGGAAATTCCTTCCAAAGCACGAGTTTCATCATTTCGATGAGTAGAATTATACACAATACCCTCATCACCGTCCATATCTCCAGCATTGGCCTCAGTATCTTTACATGTTTCTATAGTCGGTGGTGCAACTGGATGCTCACTTGGTTCACTAACATAAGTCTCGGTACAACATTGTGTTTGTTGTTGTTTCTCACTACATTGAATAAAAGCATATAACGAAACTAAACTTGCAAATATTAATGCAGATTCTGGGTATGTAATTATAGTAATAAAAATAATTATTAATATTAATCCAAGCATCAACTGATTATTGCAATGCATCTTATATATATTAACTTATTCTTTTTCATCATCAAATTCTTCAACCTCTTCAATTTCTTCAACTTCTTCTTTTACTACTTTTGCTTTACGACGCAATCTTCGTTTGATATTCTTTTTATTATTAGTTGATGGTTTATCTGGTTCAGTTTTGACCTCTTCTTCAGTTGTTTTTGGTGTTGATTTTTCAAGTTCTTGAAAGTTGATATCAACTTGATTGAACAATGTTTGTAATTTTGGATGGTTCGTTGCGCCTTGTTGTTGTGCAATTTTCCTGTAATGTGCAATAATTTTTCTAAATTGTATAGTTACTGATGGTGATGATTTTGTTGATTTCGACACATCCATAACAAAGTTTTCCATAATTATTGTTGGATTATTTGATGAAACAAAATCTTTGTAATATCCAGTAAAATTATCACGTAATAAATCAACGCTTTCAATAATTTTATCAAATGCTTGATCGCATCTTGGAATGTGTTTTCTTACCTCTCCAACTGATGACATTATTACTTCAACGAATTCTGTTAAATCAACATCTGGTGATGTAACATTTTCGTAAACTTCTTTTCCGATTGTATACAATTTATGTAAAACTGTTAATATAAATAATTTATTATTTTCATTTATTTTTTCATCTATGTAAATTTGTTTAAAGTTAAAATTTAAATTTGGAAATGGACACCATAATATACCTTCACTTTGCAATAAAAATTTGTCTGATAGATTTTCCATACTTTCTAAGTATTTTTTATGAACAACAAGATTTTTACAAGTGAGAAGAATAGTATTAATTATGCTACATTTTTTTTGATTCATAAATACTTCATTAAATTTAGCAACCAAATTATCTGGTATTTTTTCATACATTTCAGGACTTCCGTTTAATTCAGGATGTTCACCGACATATTCAACAAATGATGGTGCGCAATATGTTGATTGAAATTGATTTGTTAAAATTTGAACATAATTAATTAACATATTTTTTAATTCTTGAAACTTCTCTAAAAATTCAACTTCTTGAAATGTTGTTAATACTCTTAAATATCTACTTATTGAACTATATAATTTTAAATATTTTGGATATAAAATATGAATACTACTCTTTCCTTCAATATTTCCATTCAACACACTACTGAACATATCTAACACATCTTTGTTTTGTAATGTTGATTTAACAACTTTCGATTTAATTCTAACAGTTGGCATTCTTTATTCGTTTTATATATTATCTATTTAAATAGATACCATATAAAATAAATAAAGAATGAGCAAGATGAATAAGATAATTGACACTTTTAATAAAACATTAAAAGTTTTAATTAAAGATTTATATAATAATTATCCAAGTGACGCACTAATTTATCGTGCATATAAACGTGTTTGTTTGGTAATTGATTATGAACCATTGATTGCAATTAAAAACGTTGGATATTATTTGATTAGATATAAGGATTTAATATATTCAGTTGATGAAAATGATATGGCTACAATTACAAAGTTTTTTATAGAAAATACATATGATAGTGAATTAAAAGAAAGTGTTAATAAAGAAAAAGCTGATCTTGTTCAATACATCATTCCTAAAGCAAAGGAATGTGCGTTGAAATTTAATGATGAACGAAAAAAAGAATATTTCAACATAATTAGAGATTTGCTTGATGGTTATATTGATTACTTATCACTGACTGTCTGACATATTCGATTCATACCAACCACTTAACATTTTATCACTGATTGGATCATTTTCTAAATCTTTTTCTTCATTGGATGTTTTCAGTACCAAATCACTAATTTCATCATTTGGTTCTTCTTGTTTAACAGATGGTTCTTCAACTCTCTCATCATCATCTGATATATTATCTGGTTTTTCTTTTATTGGTTTTCCAGATTTACCTCTTCCTTGCACTGCTCTATTATAATTTCTCATCATATCGGTGACACTATTTTCTCCAATTCCATCATCATCTTTTTCATGTTCTTTTATTTGCATTCCTTTTCTATAATAACTATCTAAATCTTCTGAATCAAATTCATCTTTTTTCTTTTTCTTTGTTGAATCATAAAATCGTTTAATATTATTCGAATAAAGTTCTTTAATTTTTAAACAACCTATGTATACATTATTTTTTGTTAATAATGCAGGAATTCTTGTTATCCCTTTTGAATTTAATGTTTTGATTAAATCTTTATTTTTTAATTGTATTGATAATATTTTTATAACTTTTAATTTTATATTCATCTGTCGAATATGTTGTAAATTATTATTGATATATTTCAATAATGCAAGAGTTAATTTATTATTCTGTTCATCATCCTCATCTATCTTAACAAACAAAATATGATTCATCACAATTGAATTTATATATATAGATATAATAAATCTCTATATTACAAATTCGATGTCTATATTACGCTTAAATATTAAGAAAAATAAGGTTGATAATTCTTTATTCAAAGAAATATTTGATATAAAGGAACTGCCATTAACTAATGCATATGTTGAATTAGAAGTAAAAAATATATCATTGGCATTTATAAATGCCATCAGACGTGTGATTACTGATGAAATGCTTGGTTATGCATTAACGGTTGATTTTAGTTGTTTTGACACAGTGAAAACAACCGATGTTTTCATGCTTCCTCAGTTTGTTAATCAACGAATTGAACTAATGCCATTAAAACCAACTGTTTATAAAGAAGACATAAAAAATCTTGAATTTAAATTAGATAAAGAAAATAAAACAACATCTATTATGTCTGTTTATTCTGGTGATTTAACTATTGTTAAAGGTAAATTATCTCAAACTATTTTCAATCCAACGTTCAAAATATGCATTCTTCAACCAAACAAACGAATAGTAATTAACAATATTAAAATAACATCTGGATATGGTAGAAATAATGCTAAATATATGGTAGCAAGATGTGGAACGTATCATCATTTAGATATACCAATGTATTCAGATGATGAGATAAATAAACAAGATGGAGTTGCACACGATTTAAGCGGTTATAAAATATCATGCATGGTATCTGATCCAAGACATCATTTACTTAGTTTTACAATACCAGCATGTAGCAATATTAATGAAATTAAACCGATTATAGTTATGGCATTTATTAATATTAAAGATAGATTAAATAATGTTTTACAAGCAATCAGCGATACACAATCTAAGTGCAACATTACATACAACGTAATAAAAGTCGAAGGAGTGAATGAAGGAAATTTACAAATACTTGGAGAAACTCATACAATAGGAGAATTATTAAAACGAAGTGTTTATGATTTTGATAAAGATATTTCATACGTTGCATATAACATTGTACCACATGAGAATAGATTGAATTTTACAATTAGATGTAACTCAGATGTTAATAATATTTTTAAATCCACAATAAAACAATTGATAACCACGTTAGATAATATGCAAAAAAATATAATTGATATTGCTGTTGATTGAATCGTTTAATCACTCTCTTCATCCGATAAACAATCCATAAATTCTAATTTTATTCCCTCTATGATATGATGAAGATTTCTATAAACATACACTGAATGTAAACCATCTCCATATCCAGTATTACTGTTAACTCCAATATTTTTATAAACAAATGGTTCATTTGTTTTTTTAAAATCGCAAATCCAGTTGTATATATCTTGTTGTTCATCATGTGTTTTTGGATATGAATCAGCGTTCCATATTCCGAGCGTTCCTCCATCATTACCGACTTTCTGTTCTAATTTTTTCCAAACAGTAGGAGTTCGATTACACACCCATGATATTAGCGATTTGACCTTATTGTTTTCCTTTATTGTTATTGAATTCCATATACCATTTTGAACATTTGTTAATTTAATGTAGTTAAAATCAAAGCCAGATATGTCATTTCCACCTTCTATAATAACAACGCTTCCACAATTAACATTTAATTGACACATTTTTTATATATAACATATAAATCAAATTTGAATTATATTTAATTGACGGTGTTGTCACATGATGGAACATAATGATGATTGCTTCATTTGTTATGATAATAGTGAAAATTATAAAAAAATCATAACATGTTGTAATCATGTATTTCATGTTGAATGCATCGGTCGATGGACTTTGTATAATAATTCATGTCCGTTGTGTCGTCATAAATTTTTCAATTTCAGAAAGCCAGACACTTGCACATGGTGTCGGTAACTCTGATAGTTGATTTATATATTCTTGTAATTCAAGTTTTAATTTCTCTATTTTTTGTTCTATCTTATTAGCATTACTTTTTAATAAATCTCGTTCGCGAAGATTTAATAAATAATCATATGACGCGTTGTTCATAGTTTGATTTCTCAATTCTTCATTTGTTGTGTACATCGGTGTTCTTAAAAATGATGTATTGAGTTTAATAAAATTGTTGTCTTGTAATATTTTCTCAGCATCATTTTCATTCAAACATTTTGATAAATTTAATTTGGATGATAAATTTATATATAGAAGAATTTGTGATTCTTCATTAATTTGTAATTCTGTCAAAATTTTTTGTCTTGTAATTCTTGTTTTATATAGTTCTGCTCTAATAGGAAACCAGTGTTTTATTATTTCATAATAACCATTTTCATTATTTTCGAATTCTAATACACCTCCATTTTCACTGTAATAGTTTAAATGTGGTTTAAATGATGTTCTAAGTGATAAAAATTCTTCTACAGGATCACTAACACTATTGCCATAATTTTCTTGAATATAATCTATCGCATTTGTTTTTAAAACAATTTTTAAAAGTACCTTATCTGTAGAACTATGATTAATGATATTATCAATGTAATCATTTTTTTTAGATTTTGTTAATGTCTCTATAAACTTATTAGTTTGAACTCCAAATGGCAAATCTGATATAACAATAGTTCTTGTTTTTACATCATAATAATAATTACCGAAACTATGAATATAATTTTTATAATATCTTATATCTCCATTATAATCTATCTTCATTTCTTTTTGTTTAAATTCACCAGTTGTGATTATATCTTTGACAATATTGACAACATCATTTAATTTTCTTCCAAAACTTTCATGATTCCAACCCTCACTTACAATATTGTAAGATTCTAAACATGCCATGGGTAAAATTGGTACCATATATAACGCTTCAGCTCTTTTACCATCTTCAAACACATATGGTAGAATATATTTATCCGCTTGTGGAAATATGTGTTTAATAATTGGACTAAGTTTTACTGATATATATCGAGCTGAACCTGCTTTATCCCCATGTCTACTTCCAAATTGTCCAACTCCAATTAAATAAGGAAATTTTCTTGCTCCAATGAATGATTGTGCCATATATGTTATTGTACCATTAAGTGAAAGGTCTCCATGGTGATAAAACATGCTATCAGCCACTGCTCCACATAATTGAAAAACTTTTATTTCTGTTGATTCACTTTGTAATCTCATCATACTCCCCATTAATATTTTTCTTCTTGCTGGATTTAGTCCGTCAACAACACATGGTATTTGTCTCTTGATTGCATCATTTTTATACGATTTTGTATCTATGTCTAATTGAACTTTTCCAACTGGTATATTTCGTGTTTTACGCAATTGTCCAGCCTCTTCAATTGTAAGATGATTGACTGGTGTTATAAGAATTTGTTTTCTTAATGATGAGTCACTTCCGAAATATACATTAAACAAATTCTTTGCACAATCATCCATTGTATAAATATATATTGAATTTCTAAAATTATCAGGTTTAAACATTTCTTTGACTTCTTCTGAATTATGGGTTGCGAGACCCTTGTAATATTTTACATCATAATTGTTATCTTCGTTATTCCATTTGTTGAATTCTTCTTCATAGAAAAATTCTTTTACAAGTTTGTTTGATTTTTTTTCATACACTCGTATCAATGGAGTTAAAAATCTTCCAATTCTTCCATTTGATATAAGCGATGGCCAGAATGAATAAATCCACACAAGCACTAATGGAGCTATCTTTCCAGTGCCATCAAGATCTTGATCTACACATAAAATAAGTTTTCCATGTGTCAAGGTTGATAATTCTTCTTCAGTGTTATATGTTAAATTATACTTTAAACCAAATGCATCTGCTAATGCTAACAATCGTTGATTTTTTTGCAATTTCTCACTTCTTATATTAATAATTTCTCCATCAGTATTTTCAATTGATGATATTTCTCTTGCTGCGTTTATAATTACGCCCTGTAAACTTATTATTCCACACCAATCAAAAGATGGACCACCTGCTTTTTGACTACTTTGTTGAGTTAAACCAGAACGTAATAATGATATAGCACTATCACCCTCTGCTGCTAAAAGATATGTTTGCGTTCTGTTGACTTTTCCTGCATTATTTGCTTTTGTATATTTTTCATGAACAACTTTTATTTTTTCAACTTTTGTTGTTAAAAATTGTTGACATACTACATCAGCAATTTGTTTTAAGAATGTTGCTGGAATTGAATAATGTGGTAGAATATCTTTATCTAATTGTAATTCATCCTTTCGCTGTCCAGACCAATTTGCATTTGGAATGGCTCCACATATCATTAGTCTAATATTTTTAAATATCTCAGCTGACGAAATTGATGATTTTGATTTTGTCAATTTTGCTATCTTTGCATCAATATGCAATGATAACATTTTTTTAAAATGTTGTTGATGACAACCTTTATTGGTGATAACTCCATTGATAATAGACAAATTAGGAATTATACATTTTGATGTTATTTTCTTAGAAATTAATAGATTAATTGACAACTGATGAGATTTGTATGGCTCTTTATCACTTTTTGCTTTTGATGAAAGAAGTATTAAATCATTATCATCAATTAAAATCTTTCCCAATTCACCAATTTGTTTTATTAAACATAATTCACCATTATATGAAACATCTACTTTATCAAGATAAACAGAAGTTTGCATAACTCGTAATCGCATCCAATAATCTAAATCTTTATAAAGAGCTTCCATGTCAGTATATCCCAAATCTTTATACGATGGAATAAATTTTACTTCAGTCATATCTTTTTCAGTTGTTTTTGTTATTACTGGTAAGTTAATTATCTTCTTTCCATTTTCAAATAATTGACAATATTTTTTTCCTTTATCTATTGTTGTTATATGCATCATATCAGAATGAATATTGGTAAGTTTTGCTCCAAGACCATTAATTCCTCCTCTAATACAATCTTTTGGTTTTGTTAAATTAGTACCAGCCATAAAATATGCAAATGCAACTTCTGGTATGTAAACATCTTTTTTCGCCATTGCTGTTGCTTCCTCATGTAATTTCACTGGAATACCTTTTCCATCATTTATCACAGTTATCAATCCTTTATCAAAATTTACATTAATTTTTGTAACATTAACTGTTTTTGCATGATCTGAAGCATTTACAATGATTTCATCTATTATTTTTAATAAAGTTGGTGTATGTGGAGCATCGATGGTAACTACTTTTAAATCTTTTGTCATACCCAATAAATCAGGAATTTGAACTGGTGATAATGCACCAGCCCACATAGCTTTTTCTTTTGCATGTTGTTCGATTGTGTATAATTTGAATTTTTCCTCCATTTTATTATATATATCTTTCATATATTCAAATTTGAATAATATTCTATCACTACTGAAAATGAGGGTCGAAACCTTGTTTGACACTGGAGTTGTATGCACAGTAAGAAATTATAACGAATATCACGAACTTGATGGTTGTCAGTTAGATTATTACAAAAGTGGTAATGTCAAGTTTGAGTATAGTTATGAAAATGGTGATAAACTGGAAACGAGAGAATATTTTGATTGTAGAGAATTTAAAATAAAATATTACTGCTGTAATGAGTTAGCAATCGAACTTAATTATGATGGAGAAGTAATAATGCATAATGCAAGAGATTTATATATAGAAAAAACAGATTCGTATATAATAGAGAATGGACGTATCACATACAGAACTTCACAGTATTCCTCGCACGGTGCGTAAAATTAATTTGACTGATGGTGGAAAGTTTGTGAAGAAAACTTTTTTATCTTTCACACAACATTTATATTATGACAAAGATCATAAACTTCACAGAATTGATGGAAATGCAAAAGAAGTATTTGATAATAGATCAATGCTTCCAAATCATATATGTAGATCTGAAAAATGGATTCATGGTAAATTACACGGAGAACCAGCAGTGATACATTACGAATTGGATGGTAGAGTAATTAAAGAAGAATATTGGAAAAATGGAATATTACATAGAGATAATGAACCTGCAATTATGTATAAAAATTTATATGGTATAGTGATAAACGAGTTTTATAATAATAGAAAAAGACATAATAACAAGTCACCTGCATATATTGAAATAAATCCAATAATGAATTTAAAATGTTGTAAATTTTATCAAAATGGTAAACTTCATAATGAAAATGCACCCGCATTAACTCGACATACATTATATAAAAATGAATTACTTGACGAAGAATGGAGAATTAATGGAGTGTTGCATAGAAAAGATGGTTATGCACATACAAGCATCAGATCATTTATGGACTATGCAATATTTTATCATTATGTTGATGGTAAAATTCATCACGATAACAAACCAGCGATTGTTGAATTAGAGTTATCGACAAAAAAAATAATTAATGAAAAACATTACATAAATGGCATTAAACAAGGGGATCGTGATCTGGTGTTGTCAAACTAAATGTTTTCTTACTTAATGTGGGACCATTCAAACCATAGTGGTCATCTTTTGTTTTTAACCATACCACAGGAGTTGATGGAAATTTCCAAGTTTCAGGTAATCCAGTTTGTTTTCCGGTATTAGAACAATTATCAATAACTTCAGTATTTTCATCATATTCTATTGGTCCTATATCGACGCCTAAATCACCCTCTCCGCCACTCGAACTGTATTCCTTCAATCCTTGATTGCCTGAATAAATTTCTCTCATTCCTTCTGTTCGTTTATAAGCTTCTCCAGTTATAAGCGGATCCACTTCTGCAGATGAACTAAATGTTTCTTTTTCATTAATAACATAAACTATCATAACAATGATAATAACAATTAATGCAACTATTATAATCTTCATTCTATATCATCTATATATTAATTAATATTATTATGTCGAATTATGACACCATCATTTATTAGATATCTGAATGATGATGTTGATTAAAAAGAAGAATGCACATATAAGATATAATCATTGCAATTAAAAAAACAATAACTGATATAAACAATATCATTCTATATAATTAGTTTAAATAAAACCACAAGTGTTAAATACCTTTCCTGTCTTCGAATCTGATATCAGACATTGTTGTGTCTCTGCAGATCGCCCATATCTACCAAGAAATGTTGCTTTAACAACATTTTTTTGCATTGATTTTGGCAGGAATTTATTTAAATTACCTTTCTCATACAGATAAATGAGAACTATCAACAGAGCAACTACTATTGCTATCATGACATATAATTCATCTCGAGGCATCTTGATAACTATATTTATAAATATATAGAAAAATTGAATTTTAAATTTTTATATAAAAATGCATGAAGAAATAAGAGATGATTATTATCATTACCATTTATTAAATGGAAAACTAAATGATTATCAAGACGAGCCGGCAGCACGACTCATTATGAAACCAGTAAAAATTCTTACTACATATGAAGAAGAAGTAAATAACTGGGACTACTCCGTTGATGTGCATTGTATTGATGGAGAAGTAATGAGACATGATGGACCAGCAGTTATCGTATATTTTACATCAGGCAAAATTAGAGAATGTATTTGGTTGAATGATAAAAATGATATTAGCATGGGAAGTGATTTCAAAATAAACTACGTAAAACATTATGATTTAGATGGAAGAGAAATTAATCCAACCATATATACAAAAATTAATTCAACACAATGTGTGGTAAGTTGTGGATGTGTGATGGATATTGCCGAAGTATTGAAAACTAAATTTGAATGCCCGGGATGTAGAAGAATAATCAAATTCAAATCTACTCATTTCGACATATATGAAATTATAAAAGGTATATAGTAGTATACCATGAATGATGATCAGTTTTTCGTGAATGGTAATGTGAAACATAAAACATCTTTTAATGAACAACATGAAATAGTAAAAATCGAAGATTTTTTCAATAATAAAGTTAGAAAACATTTATGTGAATTTGTTGATGGATTACGATTTAAAGAGTATTATTGGAATAAAGAAAATGAATTAGAACTAGAGTGTGAATATATAAATGGTGAAAAGAAAATTACAATCGAATATAAAAATAATATTAAAATAAGTGAAACTTTTCATAAGCATGAACAAGAAAAACCTGCACGAATTACATATTATTCGAATGGCATAATAGAACATGAAACATTTTATTCTTCCGATCGAGATAAACCATTGGGTATTGCATATTATGATAATGGAAAAATTCATTATCAAAAATATCTACATAAAATAATACATTTTTATCCTGATGGTAGATTAAAAATTAATCATTTATTTAAAACGCATGATCAACCAAAGAGTAAAATGATGATAAAATGTAATAATTATCATTCATTGCAAACATTCTATGACGTAAACGAAATTATTGTTACACAACATGTGAAATGTAAAAAATGTGATCTCTTATTTAAATACTACGATGATGAAAGTGATAAATCGTGTGAAAATATGAAGAATGAGACATACAAAGAACTGTACACCAATGGAAAGGTTAAATATAACAATCATCATGAAATAAAAGAAGAATATGATGAAAATTGCATATTAATTAATTATTCAGATAAATTTAATACATCTCAACGTGTAAATACAGATATATATAAAATAACATTTGACGATGGTAATAAAAAAATGATTGGCTATACATCGAAATCAAAATCATTTGATTTTAATAATTTGATTGTTTACAAAAACGAACCATTGTTGATTGAATATCTCGCAAGTTTATTATTTAAAATAACAACAAAAAAAGATGAAATCATTGTTGAAAATTATTATACAAATAATGTCATCACTCAAACTAAAACAATTAATGGTAGATATCATCAGATAGAAGAGAGTGATAAAATATCATATTATTATGACGGATTACTGCATAGAGAAAATGAACCAGCTGTGATTGAATGTATTCTTAATAAAAAAAGTAAATTATGGTATTTAAATGGAATCCTACAAAAAGAATTATGTTACGACGAAGATAAATTGATAACTGAAGAATTAATAACGAGTGACGGTTATGAAAAGAATTTTTACAATGATAGTTCATATAAAAAAATATACTTTAATAAAGAAAGAAAAGTTCATCGAAATGATGAACCGGCAATTATTCATATAGATGGAAATAAAGAATGGTATATCAATGGAAAACAAGTGAGAGTAGAAAAATATACAAATGGTAAACTCACTCATTTAATGTATAAGGAAAATACATTAACTTTTGTAATAGCTGATAATAAAAAAGTTATATTCACTGATGGAATATTGAATTATCTTGATGACGATAAACCATGTGTGACGATATTTAAAGATGATAAAATCATTCAAGAACAGTGGTTTATTAATCATAATTTTGGAAGAATTGATGATAAACCATGTATCATTGATTATGATGATAATAATAAAATTATTAAAAAACAGTGGTACCTCAATCGCAATCGTCATAGAATTGATGGTTTTGCCATAGAAGAATATAAAGATGATTTATTCATAAAAGGAATTCATTATAGGAAAGGTTTTAAATATGCAGAAATAATTGGACTGACTAATATAAATACAGAACAATGTCCTATTTGTCTCACAGTACCAGAATATATAAGTATGACGATTACATGTCATCATAAATATTGTAAAGAATGTATAGAATTATGGACTAGGGAAATCAACACATGTCCATATTGTAGACAAGAATTGTAAAATTGAATTGTTATTTTTTTATCTATGTAGAATGATCACCACAAAGAAATACTTTGATAAAAAGCAATTATTAATAAAATCTATTAGATGTAAAATAGGTAATTTGTTTCATAATGAAAATGATGCTCCTGCATATATTGATTTTGATAGATCTGGAGACATGATTGAACAGCGATGGTACACATACGGTAGAAAGAATAGAAATTTTGACAGACCTGCAGTCATAAAATATGAAGCAGATGATAATAAACAAACGATGTCAAATGCATGGTATGTGCATGGAAAATTACATCGACTTAATGATAAACCAGCTATTGAAATTTATTTTAATGATGTTATTGTTCAGCAAGAATGGTACGTTGATGATAATAGACAAAGATATGGAGATAAGCCATCGGTTAAATATTATTATAATAATGGAATTATTAAACAAGAGGAATATAGAACGTATGACACGTATGACAGACAAAATGGCAATCCATCAATGATTGCATATTTTGATAACGGAGATATTAAAAGTAAAGGATGGTATTTATATGATGAATTGTTTAGAAGAGATAATTTACCAGTATTTGAAGAATATTGGGAAAATGGAAATTATAAAACTAAATCATGGGGTTATGTTAAACAAAATTATAGAGAAAATGATTTACCATGTTCAGAAATATTTTATGATAATGGAAATATTCATATTCAAAAGTGGAATAATAGATTAGGACTGGTGAATGCAGAATGGTTAAATCGAGATAATGATCTTCCAGCATTTATTGAATATGACATCGGAGGAAGTGTGATAAAAAAAATATGGTATATAAATGGTAAAAAAAGAAGAATTAATGTAAATGATCCAATTGAAGTTGAATACAACGGAGAGGAAATTATTTCTCAAATATTTTATATCCCACCTCCACAACAACCGATTCCTGTTAGAATACCAAAAGTAAACAACAAAATAGTAATTATAAAAGAAGTTATAACAACTGATGAATGTGTAGTTTGTAGAGAAAATGTTGTTGATAAAATGATCAAAACCAAGTGCAATCATTTATTCTGTCAACCTTGTTTTACACGATGCGTAGAAAATAATATTAATTGTGCATATTGTAGACAAAAGTTAAATTGAATTGATATTTTTTATTGATATAAGATGTTGATCACCAAGCATTACGATCCAGTCAAAAAAACAAAGATTAAATCAAAAGAATATAAAACTAATGATGTATATGATAGCATAAATGATGAACCTTCTTTAACGATGTATGGAAGGGATGATAGCATAATTTTAAAACAATGGCATAAAAATGGAATTCTACATAGAGAGAATAAACCATGTGTTCAAAAATTTATTAATAATGAATTACAATATGAAGAATATAGAGTTAATGGAAAATTACATAGAGATGTTTTACCCGCACAAATATTTGTTAATATAAAAGAAAAATGGTATCAGAATGGTGAGTTACTTTCAGATATTCTTTACGATGACAATAAAAATATTGTTGAAAAAAGATGGTATCAAAATAGAAAATTACACAGAGATAACGAACCTGCATTAATCAGTTATTACTCTGATGAAAATATTAAAGAAGAAAAATGGTATAAAAAAGGAAACTTATTTCATACAAGTGATAACCCATCGGTTAAAAAATATTATAAAAATGGAAATATTAAAGAGAAAGAATGGGTGTATAGTAATGGAAAATACAGAAAATCTATTTCATCACTTGAATATCATGAAAATGGAAAAATTAAAGAAAAAATATGGCGTCGAGGTAGTGTCGAACAATATAACTGTAAGTATGATGAACAAGGTAATGTTTTACTTATCGTGGAACCACCACTAGAGGCACCTCCTGTAGTACCAGCAATACAAAATTTAGACAACATTGTTCAAAATGCAATAGACATAATTAGACGATCTCATTCACATCTTATTGATAAAGACAAATTATTAATCATCGAAAAAACCTCGATTGATGAAGAATGTGTAATATGTTGGAATAAATCTGACAATTTATTTAAAACTAGATGCAAACATCTAATATGTAAACCATGTCTTCAACAATGTATAAGAGTTAATACAAAATGTCCATATTGTAGACAAGAATTATCTGAATAAATGTTGTCTAAATTCAACCATCAATTTATCAGCAATTATATTTTCTCTGAAGTAAATATAAGGCACTCCTTCTATTCTACTTCTAATATAAAACAATGCATACAAACCACACTCAGTTTTACTCTTTTGATGACACATATTACTTACTATCACACCTTCGCATTTAATATTTCTGTTTACTCTACTCTCAATTTTTTTAATTGATTTTTCCATCCATTTTATAATTTGTTTTGGTGGATATCTGCCAGAACTATTGAAATATTCAATAGTCCACTTTGGTTTTCTCATATCTACGAACACACAAACCCAATGCTTACCATTACCAGATGAGACATCGGTATTAACAACACAACCAAATGTCCTACATGGATGTTTAATATTATTGACTCGTTCATAACCATCATAAATATCAACAAAATCAACTGTTGAAAGTACGTCATAAGTTTCTTCAAAATCTATCATAGCAAATGGACATGGAAAGAAATCGGTAAATACAAAACTCCATTGTTTTAATGTTTCGTCGATATTATAATTATTTAATAATTCTGTTGTCTCCCTCGGTCCATCTGGTTTAAATCGAGTTGCTAATTCATAATCTATGTCTTTTGAAGATAAGTTAGTTTTATTTATAATAAATTTACGTAGATTATTATTTTCAAGCAGACAAGATTCTGTTTCGCAGTGTAATAATTCTTTTGTATCTTCTATATCTTTATCTGCAAATTTTTCAATCACTTTAATAAATTTATCTGATAAACAAGTTTGTGTATTATTAATATACTCAGCACATTCACTCGTAGTAGTAGTTAACTTATCAAATATTGATGCCATCCTTTATCATAGGTGGCGTTGAATATGTTCAACCAGATGAAGAAGAAGATAACAATAATTTTAATAAACCACCTCCTATATTAATGACAATATGTAATTCAATTTATGAAAAATTGAATAAATATGAATATGAATGTTTGATAAACATTAAATACAGTCATCATTGCATTGAATTACCACCATTTTCAGCTACTGATTTTAAGAATATTAATATCAACGATAAGAATGAATTGTATAAATTAAGAAAAAAATGTGAATTATATTTAAATGATTTAAACATAAATAAGGATGATTTAATACAAGTATTCAATGGAGTGTTACAAAAATTATCTAAATGATAAGTTAATTAAATTTGTCAAATCACATTCAAAAGGTTTTGTTCAAAGAGATAAAAAATGGTATGAACTAATGGGAAGAACGGTCGGAGGATCTGAGATAGGTTCAATCATGGATATTAATCCATATTCATCATTTAAAAAAGTAGTTGAAGAAAAAGTTAAAATAATAAAAGGCACACACAAACAAATAAATAATATTGCATGTTGGTGGGGGACGTTGTTTGAAGATGTAATTAATGATTATATTTCGATTGTTATTGGTGGTAAAATCTATGGTGATGACATTTGTATTGAAAAATATATTGGTCATAGAAATAGTCCAGACGGATATATAGTTGCAGATATTTATATTGATGAAGATGATGGACCACAAGTTAAATTTATTAATGATGAATGTGAGGAAAAAACATTTCCTGCTATACTTTTGTTGGAATTTAAGTGTCCTCTTACAAGAACACCAAATGGTACTTTAGAATATTATAAGATGCAGGTATTGTCCGGATTAGACGTTTCAGAAATTGCATATAAAGGATTATTTATTGATTCTGTATTTAGAAAATGCTCTTTTGAAAATTTATGTGATAATGAATATTATGATACAAACTTTCACAATAAAGATGAAAAAGAATATAGATTACCATTAGCAATTGGTGGAATAGTAATATTGTCTAATTTTGAAAATGATATTGCAAAAAAAATCTATTATGAACATTTTAACTATGAAAAAGATTTAGGAGAATATCCAATAGATTTTGGGAAATGTGAAAATCGTATTTTTAAACAAGTTGTAGAAAATATTATTAATAAACAATTTAAAGTAGATAGATACATTAGTTTAGATTTGGACAATAAAAAAAATATAGTTGAATATTGCAACCAATCTGAAAAATCAGAGAATTATTATATTCTTGGAATTATTCCATGGAAGTTATTAGAAGTTAATTATGATTTAATAAATCGTGAAGATAACTTCATTAATAATATTATGCCGACTATTCAACGCGTACATAGCGAAGTTGAATTACTGCTCAGAGCCTCCAACAACCTTTAATGCTCTGGACTCGGCAAGTGCTTGTACATCGATATCTGGAGGACAGGATGTGAATGTGCTTTTCTTGCTCTTATAATGAAAAACAGCAAAACTTAGAACCAAAACAATAATAACAAGTAATCCAAGTAACATACCCAGTGCTAAACTATATTCTTTAACAATAACATCTAACTCACTTTGCTGACCAATAATAACTGGCGGTGCGACAGCATCTGGTGTTGCCATGGTGCTATATAACATATAATATTTTTTTTATTAATTTAAGGAGCGCCACCCTGATGCATAACGCCAGTTAGTTGTTCATCGGTTAGACCAGCTCCAGCCGCGGCGCGTTCCAGACTACGTTCACCATATGTGCGACCTTCAAATGCGCCGACCGAACGTAGAGCCTCAGCCTCAACAACAGCATTTGGACTCCATTGAGCGCATGATGGATCTGATGGCGTTGTTGTTAGATGCTCACGCATTCCTTGTTGATGGTATGGATCGTGATAAACAGAAACATGTTGCCAGTGTGGTGAACGAGCCAGTGAACCACCGTTTCCGGCATCCATTGAACCCATGTACCACAGAGGATTATTATTTCCAGTTGCACTATTTTCGCCTAAAAATGAACTCTTTGTTGGATCACTTGCTTTCTTGTATTTGTAAACATAATAAAGCAGAATTAGTACTAGAACTACAAGCACTGCAATTACAGATACTGTCAGCATTGGACTGATATTAACAGCACTTGTTACGGCACTTTGTGCGTGTTGCATGGTTGCACCAACTGTCGCCATTTCGTTATAATTGAATTATAGCAACTATATATTTTATAATATAAATAAATTATAAAAAATTAATTAAATGCAACCAGCATCAGTTGTCGTTATTAATACAATTTTAAGTGAATTTATTCCACAAAGGAATTTTACATTAACAAGTGCAAGTAATATGTCAAATGACAAAATTATTGAAAATATGATTCATAGTGGTTATATAAAAATTGAGGCAAAAAATAATAATCCGAGAGGTGATAGAGATGAAATAATTATTTATGTTCTTCATACCGATGGGAAATATTTTCATCATAGTCCAGATTTACGAAAACTTGTTGATAATGTAAATTTAAATATATTAGACGAATTAATAATAATTGCTGAGGAAGAATTCTTTGGTAAGAAAAATTTAATGGACGTAATAAATCTTAAATCCCCAAAAAGTATTACATATGATCCGAAAGGAGATTTTCCGTATTATAATGCATACCCGTATTATAATTTTGTTATCAATGTTTTAAAACATCAATCAGTTCCTGAACATAGAATTATGAGTAATGAAGAGGTTGAAACTTTATTAAAAAATAATTATAAAAATATAAAAGATCTTCCAATAATATTCGATATAGATCCTCCTATAATTTGGATTGGAGCGAAAGATGGTCAAGTTATTGAAATAATTAGAACATCTCAGTGTGCAATGAATGCTTTATATTATCGAAGAGTAGTTAAAAGTATAGTTAAAATATTATAACTTTTTAAACATTTATTTTTTTAATATATATAACGAATGGCAACTGTAGAAGAAGTACCACATGTTGCAGTTCAAATACCAAAGCATGAGGAGAAAGTTAGTAAGATTGATTCAATAACAAAGGGTATTGAAAAAAATCCATCAATGACATTAGTAATTATAGTTATATTATTATTAATAATTATTTATATAGGATTTTGTAGTTTGAAGAAAAAATTCTTCACAAAAGAGAAAACAACCGATATAGACACTGAAACTGATAAATTAATAAACTCTATAAACGATGGCGTATAAGGATATTAATATAAAAAATGAAGAAGATATAAAAAAATTATTAAATGATATTGCATCTCGTAAAGAATTTATTGTTTCATCAAATAATGGAACATTATCTTTACACGGTTTAAGATTACATGGTGCACAGTTGTTTGTTAATAATTTTCAAAATTATAACACTAATTATTCACGTCTTCTCATAAATTGGCAAACTGGCACTGGTAAATCAATCGCGGCGATTAGTATTGGTAATGAATTTATAAAACAATTTAAAAAGAGAGAACTTGTTGAAGAAAATACTCCAACTGTATTTGTTATAAGTTTCACAGTGAGAGAAACAATTCAAGAAGATATGTTAAAATATCATGAATTCGGTTTTATAAGTGTTGAAGAAATAAATCAATTGAGATCGATGAAAGCAAATAATGAAGATACATCAATGTATACAGGAATAATCAAAAGAAGAATAACTGATAAAACACGTGGTGGCTATTATCAATTTTACGGTTATAAAGAATTCGCCAATGCTTTATTCAAAATAACTAAAAAGGGAGAAGAAAAGAAAGTTAATACACAAGGTTTGTATACATCACAGGAAAGTTTTAATGAAAAGTTAATGGATGCAGTTAAGAATGAATACATAATTATAAATGATGAATTAATGCAAGAATTAGAAAATGGTTTAATTATTGCAGACGAGATTCATAATGTTTATAATATACAAGAAAAAAATAATTATGGAATTGCAATACAATATGTGTTAGATGCTTTACATGAAAAAGCTCCAAGAGCAGTTTTTATGAGTGCAACACCAATGACTGGTAATGCTGGAGAAGTCGTTGATTTACTTAATTTATTAGTTCCAAAAAAGATGTTAAAAGACGAAATATCATTAAAACGAAGTGATTTTTTTGAACGAGTACTTGTTGAAGAAGAAGATGAAATAATTGGAACTAAATTAAAAGAAGGAGCACTTGAAAAGATTAGTTATCTATCTACAGGTAGAGTATCATTCTTACTCGATTCTAATGTCAACTCATATCCCAAAAGAATATTTATAGGTGAAAAATTATACAATATCCCATATTTATTAATGACTAAATGTATTATGAATAAATTTCATGAAAAAACATTAATGTTTGAACAAAAAGATAAACCTATTTATTCTGGCCTGTCTCCGATTGCATATTGTTTGTATGATATCGCATTTCCGAATACAGAATCTGAAGAAATTGGAATGTATAAATCAACAGAGATCATTACATCAATTGTTAATTCCTCAATAGAATGGAGAGAGAAAAATGGAATATATATCAATGATGAGGGTAATATAACTGGAAATTTTCTTCATTTGAATAATATTGAGAAATATAGCACTAAATATTACACACTATTAAAAGATTTATTACAAATCATTAAAGATGATTGTGGTAAAATTATGATATATCATCACAGAGTACATACATCAGGTGTTTTATTAATACAAGAAATGTTAAAACAAAATGGAATATTAGACGAATCTTCTTCTCCAAATAATGAAACATTATGTGCAGTATGTGGTATAAATAAGAAATCACATGAAATCGGTCACGATTTCATCCCATTAAGATTTATAATCGCACATAGCAATATTGATAGAACATTAATGATGAAAAATATTGAAAAATTTAATTCAATAAAAAATGTAAATGGTTATCAATATAAAATAATAATTGGTTCTAAAATAATCAGAGAAGGATTGAATTTTAAAGCAATACGCCATCAATTTATATTATCTTTTCCAACTGATTATCCAACATTGATTCAAGTGTTCGGAAGAGTGATAAGAAAGGATTCACACATTGATTTACCAGTTGATAAAAGAGATGTTAAAATTCGCGTATATATCTCTTTATTAGAAAATGATCAATCACCGGAATATAGAAGATATATAATAAAAGGACATGAATTTTTAGTTATACAACAAATTGAAAAAGCTATGCGAATAAATGCAATCGACGGATTTGTCAATTTTCCATTAATTGAAAAAGTAATTCAAAATACTGATAGTATCAATTCATTAGTATACACACCAATTCAACAAAGAAATAAAATCAACTTGACAACATTTGAAGCATATGGATATGCTGAAAAGGAAGTAATACTGATAAGAAACATTTGTTTACTATTGTTTAACAAACAGAAAGTATGGAAATATGATGATTTATGGAAAGAAATATTAAAAAATGAGATTGATGGAGTTGGATATGATGTATCTTTATTTGATGAAGGTAATTTTGCAATTGCAATCAATAATTGTAATGGGGTAATTAATATAGGAAATGGTTATTATATATTTTCTAAAAAAGAAGAATTGGATATTGAATGTTATTTAAGAAAATCAAGTATTAATAAAAATATCGTGGTAAATATTAATGATTATCTGAAGGTGATTAAGTCTGGAAAGAATTTTACAATATTATTAAAAAGATATGAAGAATTATTTCTAAAAGAAAATGCAGAATCTACTCCTGAATTATCACTATTAAATTATGGAGCTGATTTTCATTATGAATTACTAAAACGACTTATCGAATCGGAGAATGTGACTATTAATGATAAAAAAATTATAGATGTATATAAAAGATTCAAGATATTATTAACTGTGGGAGATTTATCAAAAAATAAAAACTTCCAACAATCAAATTTTAAACCAAGCACAATAAAGGGTTATATCACATATGATTCAATACACATAATGAATGATAAAAATGTGTGGTACAATATTCCATTACCATCGGAGAAAAGATTAATAGAAAATAATATAATCATTGGTTATGTTGAATCATCAGGTTATGAATCTAAATTTAAAATAAGGTCTCCTATACAAAAATTAAAAGATAAGGTTAGTGATGCAAGATTATTAGCAAAGGGTGCAGTATGTGAAACTAAACCAAAAGAAGATTTGGCTGGTTTTGTTGCAAGTTTAAAAGCAAAATTAAAAAGATATGGAGGTGGTAGTGACGTCGTCCCCGAAGAAAGAGATTTACATTTTGAAGAGAAATATAATAAATATCAAGACAAAAGATTTCCTTCATCGAACGAATTATGTTTATCAATTAAGTTATACTTGTTAGCATTGGAAGAAGAATCAAGGAAGGAGGTTGATGGCATAAGATGGTTATATCTGTTTAATGACAAATTACCAACGATTAGTGCATTAATTTAAAATTGAATAAATAAAACAATATATATAATGAAATGCTATTTGAAAAAGTATATGAGATAACTGTCAACGTTGATAACCCAATAAATTTTTGTACAAATAAAACAAAACATGTGATATCTGAAATTAACAATAGATATGTTGGCAAGTGTTATAAGGGGTCTTTTATCAAAGAATTGGTTAAAATTATACAAATTTCAGCATGTAATTTAGTTAAAACTAATAATTCTGGAGAAGCATATGTTGATGTAAGATTTCTTGCAAAAGTAATCAATATAAATCAATGGGATATAATAGTTGGAATTGAAATAAAAGACATTCATCAACTCATCATTGGTGAATATAATAAAGATTTCAAAGCAAGTATAGCTATTGATAATAAGAAGGCAGATATGGTCAACATTAATCAAATTTGTTGTGTAAGAGTGATAAAATCTATTTATAAACCAATGAATGATTATATATCAGTATTTAGTACTATTCTTACGTGTGATAAAAATGCACCCATTTATAAAGTGACAGGAGATTTAGAACCAAAAAACATTAAATTTAAATTACATTTATTGATGGAAGAAGTTAAAAATGAATTAGAATTAAGAAAACAAATGAATAAAAGTGATTACTTATATTTTGAACAATTATTGTATAGTTATAAACATAAAAATAAATCAGAAGAAACAATTTTAAATAAAAACGGCACAGAATGGACTGGTTATGTTTGTGGTAATGAAGTAAAAAATATTATAGACATAATTAATACAACTGAAGTCATAGACGTGACGGGATACTGGACTAGATCATTGTTCATTTATAGATCTAGTCCAAATGTTTCATTTATGAAAACAATTGATGATGAAACAAAGTTTGTAGAAATGTCTGCATATGATGTGTTTGCAGAATTATTAAAGAATGTGTATGATTTCTTGAAATGTATACGTCAAATGGTAGAAATATTTCCTTCTGTTGAAATTAGAAATAATCATAAAAATATTTGGATGATGATGAAAGAACAACAATTAGATTAATAAAAATTAATATTAAAATGGATTGTCCAAGCATTCTCAGACAAAAACAGTTTATAATTGAAGGAAGTAATTTTTTAAGTTTAGAAAATAAAAATAATATTATATCAATAGTTATGTTAGATACAGCGAATGTGTTTTTAAAATCAAACAATGAACAAGAAGTTAATATTAATCTAGATAAATTAAACGAAGATGTTTTAAATAAAATATATAATATAGTTAAAGCACGTTTGGAAATATTACACAAACCACTAGTATGAATAAAATATTGCGAACATATACGAGTGATTATATACGAATGCAAAAAGGTGAGGATAAAGAAATTAAATTTGAAGATGAAAAAAAAGTGCCATCTAAAGCGACATTAATTTATTATGATGATGATAGCGATAATGATGATAATGTTGATAATGGTGTGAAAATAAATTTGAATTCGATGATTAAAGAAAAGAAATTAGATTTGAGTGAAATGATTAAAGAAAAGAAATTAAATTTGAGTGATATGATTAAAGAAAAGAAGAAAGAGGAAGAATCATGTGGTTGTTTGAGTGAATCAATTATTGATAAGAAGGAAGAGGAAGAAGAATCGTGTGGATGTGATACTAAATATGGAGAGGAATACGACGAGGCATATGAATGAAAATTAAATACATATTTTTTTATATGTATATATAAAAATGGATACAAATTATGCATTTGGAGAATGTAACGTGGAACATCAAGAACAGAAACGAGCCACGCCAGATGAGTTAATTATAATGGCTAAAAAAATTTGGTCAGAAGTTAATGTTAAAACAACAAAAACTAATGATGAATTACTTAATTTTATTCAGGATAAATATAAAGACTTTACTACAAGTTTTCCATTGGTGATACGATGGATGGTACAAATGAAACAGTTTAATGTAGAAGCTTTACGCAAATGGTTATTGAAACATGGCACCGCTCAATTGAAAACAAGAACAGATTTCTTAGAATTACAAGCGGATTATTTAGTATTGTTATACAGAGAAACACATAGTCATCCAGATGAAAAGTTTATGAAAAATTATAGAGCATCAATAATTGAAGAACTACTTAAAGAAGATAAAGAATTTATAGAGGTTCAAAAACAGATAGAAGATGAAATGGAAAAATCAGATGAAGAATTCAATGTGGCAAGAAGAAAACAGTTATTTGAATACTTGTTAACTTGTAAGAATAAGGAATTGTAAATGGATGTTCTTAATAATATTACAAATGAAATTGATATACGTATTAATTCGTTAAATAGGATTGCTGAAGAATTAAATAATTTGATAGAAAATACAAAGAATGTTGATATACAAATAATTAATTTAAAAAAAATAGAAGAACGAACTAACATTATTAGTTCAATGAAATACTTACACTCAGAATTACAGAAAACGATAACCATTGTGACCAAAAATGGCATTGCCGCGGAGGAATACACTAAAAACGAAATACATTCAATACAAGATAATATATTAAAAATTCAAAAACCAACTCCAAAAATAGAATCATCTAGCGAAAAAAGTATTTGTATTATTGGTAACATTTCTATACAGGCTACCATACTTCCTGTGTGTAAAACAAATGAAGAAATTATTAATTCTATTCATTGCGGAGTGTTGTATTACATTCCACAATGGAATCATTTTGCAACTAAAATTGGTAAATGTTTATTTCATGCAAATCTTGGAAAAATATATTTTGGTCAAATTGTAGAAGTTCCTAAACGAGTTAAAGAATGTCAGAAAAATAGATGTAGAGGAGAAAGTGAATGTAAGTATTATCACGATCCAATGTCATATCCAAATTCAACAGATGTAAGAAATTTTACAGCAGATTCATGGATTTATAATCCAAATAATGTAATAGGACGAAATAACTTACGTCATATAGGTTCAATTGATTTTTTAGAAAATGATTTAAAAGCATTATCAATAGAGGATGCTAATAAGTTTTTAAATCAGACATCTCACGATATTTTATGCTCTATTATAATTCAACAATATTTGAAATTATAATTATATTATGATATAATGGAAACTACCATACGACTGATTGATGGAAAACGCTGTATTTATAACTATATTAAAGAAAAAAGTGATCCTATAAAGAATAATTTCTATTTTCATGGGTTCGGTAGAAAATTTTTAGATAATGATGGAAATGTAGTAGAAGTTGAGTATTACATTAACAATGTTATACATTATGTAAGATTACTGAAAGATGATAAAATTATCAGTCGATATGCGACTGGTGAATTATATGAAGAATACATGTTTGATAATAAAGAATATAAAAGATTTAATCAAAATGGAAAAGAAATTGTAAATGTAATCATTATCGATAATGATGCAGTGGTGTTTGATAAATTATCTGTTTATATCTGCATCAATAGAAATATGTCTATGAATGATTATATGATTACACATAATTATGAAGAAACATTGATTTATAATTTTAATTATGGGACGTATTGTTATATTCATGATGATAATGAACAAGTGGTTGAAGAATTAATTCGCAAAGAAGATTTATTCATTCGAAAACAAAGTGATTATTACACATATCATACAGATCCAAATTGTTTTGTGGAGTCATACGTAAATAATGAAACATATAGTGAGGAAATGATGATTCCATTTGTTGAAACAATTGAATATAGAAAATATAAAATTGGAGATTATATTGTACTGAGAAGCAATTTATGTCAGGAAATAAAATTAAATGATAAACTCAATGATTATGAAAATATTCCTGCATATATTGAATATGGAAAGTTAATAATTCATTATAAAGATGGAATTATGCATTGTGAAAATAATTATGCTGTTGTGATGAATGAAAATGGAATTATTCATCAAATGTATAAGATAAATGGATTATTACATAAATTCAATGATAATCCATCATTTGTATTAATGCATGAAAATTACTCTAAAAAATTATGGTGTGTAGATGGAAAATTACATAGAGAAAATGATTGTGCTGTAGAAATAATTATTAATAATAAAATTAAAAGATATTTCTATCTTGATGGCAAGAAAATAATGTTTGAATATTACGAAGATAATGAACTTATTGAAAAGAAATGTTTTGATGATAATGAAACAGTTCACACTCGTTATAGAAATGAAAAAATTATTTATAGAAGATATGTAGTTAATGGTGAATATATCATCAGAGAAGATGATATCGATGAATCAATCGAATTAACTAATTGTGGCACATGTTGTGTTTGTTATGAGGACAATGAATTACGTAAAATAAAAAAATGTAGCCATATAATTTGCATCAATTGTTTAAGTGCATGGTTGGAGAAAAAGAATACATGTCCATTATGTAGGGGTGATATAAATGATTATGTTGATCACGAGAGTAATATGGATGTAATACCAGTTATCATTATAATGATTCCAGTGTAATTAAATTCTCCAGTTCCAATCAATTGATGAATTTTTTTTACTTTGATAATTCCAATAATTCTCAATCATGTTCTCCACTGGTTTATCATCATTCTTTTTAATTATTTGTAAATCTATATATTTCTTCTTTCTCTGTTCATGATTTTTCCATTTATTGTTCCAAAATTGTTTAGCTATATTCAATGACGATTGTAATATACTTTCAATATTTTTTATTTCTGGCATAAGTCTAATTTTTTCTATATCAAACCAATCTATTTTATTAACTTCGCCATTCGATTGGAATAGTGATTTCAATATCTCATCATTCTTTTTTATTTCATTCGTACAAATTGCAATGTAAAATATATTTATATATCGTATGCCATAACTAATATGACTCCATGATTTTTTAACATTTGGTAGAATTAGATAATTATTTTTCTTAATACCAGTTTCTTCTAATAATTCTCTAACTGCACATTGTATATTATCTTCTAATAATTCTTTTCTACCTTTTGGTATTTCCCATAATAAAAATCCATTACTTTTAGTATGTTGAATTCTTTGTTTTAATTTTTCACCACCATCTTTTAGAAAATTAAATTGAAACTTTGCAAACTTTCTAATATATTCTTCATTCTTATCTCTTGTCAACCAGACTCTATACCACAATTGTTCAAAATTCAGTGACCATATATCCATCAATTCTTCCACCGTCATTTGTTGTAATAACGAATTGATGTAAGTATCATTGAATTCATATTTACCATTTACAAATGCTGAAAATGCATATGTAAATCGTTTATGAACTAATAACACTTCTGGTTTGTTATTATTTTTTCGACATAGTATTATACCAATTGATGTTTTACTAACTATTGAATTCTTTTTACTCATCTTATAATATTTACAATATATATGATCAAATGGACGCACGAACTCCAATACGCTTTAAACAAAGAGTTATAGAACAATTTTTATCAGTACAGAATTATGAATTCTTATATAAAACTTTATTGAGTTTATCATTTTCTAATAAAAAATATGTATTGTCTACATTGAGACAAGCAATGTATGATTTTAAAGCAATAGAAATAATGGATAGTGATAATAGAAATCTGCGTGGAATTTCGATGAGTGCAATTGATGAATTAAAACGATTGAATGCGGCGTTTATTCAAAATAGATTAGTGAGTAGTAAATTTTCAGAACACGATAGTTATCAAATGGAGATGTTTAATAATGATAGTATGTCGTTAATAAAAAATGATAAACCACTATTTGAATTTGATGATAAAGAAGAAAATGGAAGATTCATGAGATATCCAGAAATTCCATTTTGGCAAAATTGTAGCAGACGAAATGGTTATGATAGAAATATTGACGAGACACTCGGCTCGGCCACTCTCGAGATGGACACTCATGTAAGAATGTGGCCAACAAAACGATTGACTAATCCAACATATCAAAAAGGAATCAGAGATAGATAAATTAAAAAATTGAATTGTTTTTTAATTTAAATACTTATTATAACTAAATATAAAAATGGAAAATAGCCATAAAACAGATGTTATTAATCTACATTTGATATCAAATATAAAATTTAATAATAGTTATATTATTAAAAAAATTGAAGAAAATAAAAAAAATAAATTAAATAAAATTATTGAAGAGTTAAAGCAAATTTATTTACTGCCAGATGAATTACTTATAAAATTGTATGACAAATCTATATCAATACGTCAAAGTAATATTCAAAAAAATGGGGATTTTTTGGAAAATAATATTGTTGTTTCAGAATTAATAATAAATAAAATATTATTTAGACAGCAAGTTACTATTGATAAAAATGGAAAAATTGTTGGATTTAATGAGAAAAAAAATAAATGTTATCATATCATTGATTTTGTGATTGGAAATAATATTCAAATTGGAAAATGTATTACAGAATATAAAGTTATAAGTTGTAAAACAACATGTAGGGAAAGATGGTGTCAAGATGATTGGACTTATGCGTATATTCCATTGAAATATATTTTATTAACAATATCAAATGATTATCCTTCAAGTGATAGATTTAGAGAAAATGAACAAAGAAAAATAATCACCTGTTTTCCAAAATTAAAAGATGACAGAAAATATAAATTAAATTTTGAACATCTTATAGATGAAATAATTTAATTATAATATTTATTTATATTATTTCCAATAATATGTGTAAATATTGTTGGAATTGTATTTCCTAATTGTTTCCACTGTTCTCCGATACCACCCTTCAATTTAAATAAATTATCAAATCCTTGAAGTTTTAAACAATCGTTAATTGTTAATCTATATTCTTTTCCATTAACAATATAACCATCCCAATTATGTTTATTGTTTATTGGTGAATTTTTTCCACCACAACGAATAGTGTATGCACTTTCCTTTTCAAATTGTTTTCCTAAAAATGTAGATAACGATATCTGTTTTTCATATTCTTTAAAATTTAAAATATCTTTAATTTTATTTTTTAATTCTAAATCACTTCTAATACTTATTATGAATAATCTTTTACGCATTTGAGGTATACCATAATCGCTACACTTTAATACTTTATAATCAACTATATAACGCTCATCTTCTATTTGTTTTCTGATATTTTGAAATGTATTTCCATTATCATGATTTAAAAGACCTTGTACATTTTCCAAAATTATTATTTTAGGTTTATGAAATTTTATAAATTTCATAATATTGAAAAATAGCATACCTCTTTCGTCATTAAATCCTTTATGTTGTCCACATTGTGAAAATGGTTGACAGGGAAAACCAGCACATAGGATATCAAATGGAGTTACTTCACTTGGTTCAATTTTTGTAATATCGCCCAATGGTTCCTGATTATAATTTTGTTTATAAGTTTCTTTTACAGCAATATTAATATCACAAGACATTACACACTTCCAATCAAATTTTTTAAATGAATAATGAAAACTACCAATACCACAAAATAAATCAATAAATGTTAAAGGCGTTTTACATGAAAGTTTAGAATGGTTATTTATAGTTTCAATTACATTATCTGTATTTTCTTTAATTTTTGATTCACTTATATGAGAGTTTTTTTTATTAAATTCATCCATAATATATCTATATTATAATCATCTTTTTAAATCAATTTTTATAATTCAATTATTGTTTTCTAAATATGAATTCTCCATATAGTGATAAATATTGTTTATCTTCAGTTGTAAGTATTGAATTTCTTCGATTCTGCACTTCAAATTCTTTAATAAAATCACTTGCAAGATTATGAGATTCTAGTGTTATATTTTTTTGTTTAAATGAGTTGATTAAATAATCTTGATTAACTAAATACTCGTCATAATACTTACCGTCACTGAATGGTAGCAATACACCAATTTGTTGATTGCTATCCTGTATGACATCATCTTGATACAATCGTTTTAACGAGTATTTCAACGTTTGAACGTTTTTTGATTTTTCAAATAAATCAAAAGATTTTCCAAATTTTACTCCATTCGACATAAATAAATCATGAATACTCTTACCCACCATGCATGTTATTATTACTATACCACCGATATCCAATATTTCATCAACAATATTTATAAATATGTTTACATTTTTGAAATAATGTATAGCAAGATTACAAACTATGCCATTAACTTTATTTGGATATATCTTTCTAATTTTTTCCACAAAATCAACATCATTTATATTTGCAACCATAATATTTATCATTGTTGAATAATCGCCCTGTTTAATAAATTCATATTTTCTTCGTATGAATTCTGATAATGCTGATCTATCTTGATCGATGGCTAATAGATGTTTCACATGTGCATTATAATAACGTTTTAAATCTTGACCTTTACCACATGCAACATCTACAACATAATTGGCATTATGAAGATCTGACAAAATTCGTTTATTTTTCATATATGAAATAACTTTAATTTGTGCAACATAAATTCCAGCTTTTTCAACAACGAAATAATCATTCATAATTGTTCCATTCCATAATTCTTCAATTGGAAATGGATCTATATAATTAACCCATGTTAATTCGGCTGACTTAAAATCATTTCCAAAATAACTTCCACTTTCTAAATCTAATTGCCTGTCATCTCTTATTTTAACAACTTCCCATTTTGTTGTATAAACCATTTCAACAATTTTACCATCGAGATCTTCAACATCAGAATCAAATAAGAATATCTCTGGTCTATCACATGGTGAAAATTGTATTGGAAAATAATTTGTCAATGGATAATTTGGAAATATTAAATTATAATCATCGCAAAGTGTTAAACCGAGTGCTTTTTGAACATCTGGTCTAATACCAACAAATAATAAGTATTTGACTGAATAAGATTTTGGAGCATTCTTAACCAAGAAATCAATAGTATTGTCATTTATTGATTTCCATTTGTATGAAATTGTCTCTTGATATGAATTTCCATCTTGAATAAATATTAATCCATCTTTTTTATATTCTTTTTTAGTTTCATATATTTTTTGAATATCGGATTTTAAATTTTCAGTGATTTTAACAAATGTTTTTGCAAACACTGGAATACTCACACTTTGTAAATCATCTACCGCTTTTTGAAGATAACTTATTCTTTCTTCAAACGAAAGTTTTGTTAAGTTGTTATCATTATATACAATTACATCGAATGCATAAAATTTATCTCCAATTAATTCACCATCGAGTATTATTTCACTTAAACTTTTTCTTTCAAATTGTTTTACTACATCTGATATTATCGCTCCGTGAAGTCCACTGACAATGGCTCTCTTTCCATCTGCTTTGTCGGTTATGTAAAAATTTATTGGAGGATACAGATCTTTGTATTGATTGCGAGTTAGTGATATAACCTGTGGTAATAGATTTTTTAACCTTGTGACATTGGTTCGATTTAAAAATTTTGAAATATAATTTATTTCTTTCAATAAATTAATTTCACCTTTCGGAATAATTATGTTAGAGACATATGAAACAACATCATCTATATCATTTTGTTGAACTGCTGTATCCAATAGTTCAGCTTCTATTTCATAAGTGCAATCACTGTATGTGTCCAATTGTTCATCACTAAACATTTTATTTTTATTTTCTCTTAATTGTTCTACTTCACTGCCTGACATGGATTTAATAACTGTCAGATCAATACTCCACTTACCATAAACAAAACTGACTCTTTTCTTTATTCTTATTATTATTTTATCGTTAGATATAATAAAATTGGGAATTATTTCTTCTTTCGATAATGAGATAATATAACCATCTCCACGAAAAGGTAATAATAATTGTTCTTTTTTATGACAATCATCTTTTATACTTTTTGTTTTATCAAATTTTATTTCTCGTATTTTTTGTTGTAATGACAAATTTGAAAAGTCTCCTTCTTTTTTATTATTTACAATAGTATTTATCGTGAATGAATATTTTTTATCTAATTTTTGAGAATCTAAATAATTATATGTTTTCATAAATTTTAGCTTATCTATCTCCTTAAATCGTATCTCTAATTCTATATGACATTTTTCTGAAGATTTCTCATTCTTAAAGCGAAGCAATAAATCACTGATTGATGACATCTATATACGTAATAATCTATTTATTCAAATTTGAATAAATAGATTATATACAAATAGAGATGTCGGCAAAAAGTATCACAATCAACAACACTTTACAAGCAATTAATGATGGAATAATAGAAGGTAAATTTAACGACGAAAAAACAGAATTTGTATTCAAGAATATCACATACAAAGGAATCAGTGGAGCTAAAAGAAATTGGACTATTGTGATTAAATTAATTTATCAAAATGATTATGTATCAATAGATGAAAAAATGTTAACAACTCCAGTGATGAAAATGAATGATTATAAAACAGAAATAACAATCATTTCATCACAAGATGGTGGTAAAATACGAGATGTTGTTCCAACATACATATTGAGTGGTAAAAATATTGGAAAGAAAAATGAAACAAATGTTGTCACACAAGCTTTTAGAGATGCACTTGGATTATATAACAAACAAAAAAAGAAATCAATGGAAATTAATGACATTATGCCACCTCCGATGCTTTTAAAAAGTAATAATGATGAAGTAATAACAGATGAAATGTTTAAGTTAGGAATTACTCTTCAGAAAAAACATAATGGAGTTAGACTTGTAAGTTTTATTAATGGAGAAAAAATTAATTATTATTCTAGAAGTGGAACGTTATATAGCGACCAACCATTGATAACAAAAGAATTAGAAAGTGTTATGAAAGAAGGAATTTATTTTGATGGTGAATTATATAAACATGGAAAAAGTTTGAATTGGATATCAGGACAGGCAAGAAAAGATGTAAATGATAATGATTTAGAATATCACATATTCGATTTGTTTATGTTGAACGATGCAACTCCTTATATCAAAAGAAAGGAATTATTACAAAAAATATTTAATGGTAAAGAATTTAAATTTGTCAAATTGGTAGAATGTTATGATGTTCATAGTAATGATGAAATAAAAGAATATGTTGAAAAATTTATAAAGGATGGATATGAAGGAGCGGTAGCTAGAAAGAATTGGGAAACTTATGAATATTCATATAACAATTATCACAGTTCGCATATTCTTAAAATTAAATTAAAGTTTGATGCTGAATTTGAAATCATTGGATTCTTACAAGGTATAAAAGGAAAAGATGTTGGTGCGGTGATATGGATTTGTAAAACAGACAAAGGAGAGGTATTTAATGTGGTGCCAAATATGACTTATGAAATGAGATATAAAACATTTACATGTTTGAATAAAAATGATAATTTTAATAAATATATAAAAGGTAAAATGTTGACTGTTGAATATTCTGAATTATCATCAAAAACTGGAATACCATTACAACCCAAGGGTGTCATAATTCGCACATATGAAGAAGGTAAAGAAAAAGATGACTTCATAAAATTATGTCAAAATGAGATATTGGATAAATGACATCTTATTATGACATCTTATTATGACATCTTATTATGACATCTTATTATGACATCTTATTATGACATCTTATTATGACATCTTATTATGACATCTTATTATGACATCTTATTATGACATCTTATTATGACATCTTATTATGACATCTTATTATGACATCTTATTATGACATCTTATTATGACATTATTTTTTATGTTATAATTCAACACTATAATACCGCACTATAATACCGCAGAAAAAAGTTCTTAATTAATATTATGATGTCGTATTATGATGTCGTATTATGATGTCGTATTATGATGTCGTATTATGATGTCGTATTATGATGTCGTATTATGATGTCGTATTATGATGTCGTATTATGATGTCGTATTATGATGTCGTATTATGATGTCGTATTATGATGTCGTATTATGATGTCATTATAAATGATGTTGTATTATGATGTCGTATTATGATGTCGTATTTTTATGTCATTATAAATGATGTGATAATTGAAGTTATAATTAGTTATATATAACAATGTCATTCAGAGGAAATGGCGGATATAGTACTATTCAAAACGTAGCATTTAGTATAACAGATACAACAGATCATGAAAAAGAAAGTTATGCAAATATCACTAATTATGAATTATTCAATTCGAATGGTCAACCTGTGATTTCAGGTGTTTATGATAAACGATTGGGAACTACTGATCATTCTTATACATGTGGCACTTGTAATTTTGGTAAAAAATTATGTGCTGGTCATAGAGGACATTTTAAGTTACGCGCAAGTGTTTTACAACCAATTGCTATATCTGAAATTCGTAAATGGTTGCGAATTGTTTGTTTAAAATGTGGTGATATAGTTGTTGAAAAAAATAAATTTGAACATTTTCCATTACAAAAACGTTTAAGTGAGGCATCGACAATTTCTGCAGAAGGTAAAAGTTGTCCATCATGTGGTACTAAACATCCAAGAATTATTAAAGATGATGAAGATCATTTTACGTTTTGGGCTGAACCAGTTGGTGTGAAAAAAGGAAAGAATGATAAAATTGGAATAAAACTTTATCCTGATGTTATTTCAACTATATTTCAAAAAATAAGTAATGCTACTGTTTTATTGCTTGGAAGAAGTTTGGAAATTCATCCAAAGAAACTTGTAATAAAAACTATTGTAATTCCACCAAACACAATTCGCCCCGGAGTCAAAAGTTATGGAGGAAGTGGTAGTACATATCACGACAGCACTAATCTATTACAAACATTTGTAAAACAAAATTCACAAGTACCATTAATTCTTCCGACATACATGACATCATACGTGGAATCTGGAGTTATAATTGATAGTAAATTAGATTTCACAATGCAAATATATCAACAATTGTATTATGATTTAATTATGGGTTCATCATCTACCAATGTCTCACAAGGAAACTCTGGAAAACGTGGATTATTGCTTGGAACTCGTCCGATTGACAGTTTCTTAAGAAAACTATCTCGTAAAGAAGGGCGGATTAGATTAAATCTTCTTGGAAAGAGAGTATTTTACATAAGTCGAAGTACAATTAGTGGAAATATGAAATATCACATTAATGAAGTTGGAATACCATTGGAATTTGCAAGAATTCTTCAAGTTGAAGAAGTTGTACAAAGTTATAATATAGAATGGTTAACACCATTCTTTCAAAATGGAAGAAATGAATACCCTGGATGTACTCACATAATAAAACAATCAACTCGTGAAATTCATGATATATCAGGATTACGCAATTCTAAATTGGAAATAGGTGATGTTATATATCGCGATATCATCAATGGAGATTATGCTTATTTTAACAGACAGCCAACACTTGAACGTTCATCAATAGGTGTTCATAAAATTATTGTTATTATAGATCCAGCTGTACATACATTTCAATTCAATGTTTTAGCGTGTGAATGGTATAATGCAGATTTTGATGGAGATCAAATGAATTTATGGGTAGCAAGAAGCAATGCTTCAAGAGCAGAGGCCAGTATTATGTCTGGTGTTTCAAATTGGTTTATTAGCACTAAGACATCTGGACCAGTTAATGGAGAAGTACAAGATTCTTTGGTTGGTTCTTATGAACTAACTAAAACTGGTGTTATGATGGATAAATATCATGCAATGTCTATTGTAACATCAACATCAACAATCATACCAAAATTCGATAAAGAATTATACACTGGAAGAGATATTATCTCTCTTTTACTTGCTGAAACGCCTATTGATTATAAACAAACCCCTGGAAGTTATAGTGATTTATATGCACCATTTATAAAATACGATAAAGATGATATATTAACCATCATTCAAAATGGAAAATTATTAAAAGGAGTGTTAGATAAGAAATCAGTAAAGACTGGTGCGACTGGGGGAATATTTCATTTAATTAGCAGAGAATATGGAAAACAAAAAGCATTGGATGCGATATATACATTACAACAAGTTACTTTACAATTCTTGTTGCGTAGAGGTTTTACTGTTGGAACTGCTGATTTATTACCCTCTGGTGATGCATTAGAACAAATAAAAGAACTTGTATCTTCAGTAATATTAGAATCAAAAGTAATAACAGATAAACTACTACGAAATGAAATTATACCACCTATTAATAGTACTGTACATGAATTTTATGAAAAATTGCAAATTGCATCATTAAAAGTTAATGAAAGTGAAATTCTTCGTTGGATTTTAAATAATATTAACACCGATACAAATGGTTTATTTAAGATGATATCAGTTGGTTCAAAAGGAACTAATCCAAATATGATTCACATTATGGGTGCGATAGGTCAAACTACTATTAATGGAGAAAGAATCCGAGAACAATTTTCATTTAGACGAACATCTCCATACTTTCCAAGATTTTCAACTGATCCAATGTCATACGGTTTTGTGGGAAACAGTTATATGACTGGAATGACAACGTCTGAATTTATATTTCAAGATATGAATGGAAGATTTGATTTGATTACAAAAGCTTTATCAACTGCATCAACTGGGTATTTTATGAGGAAAGGTGTGATGAATAATCAATCATGTATTATTGATAACTTGAGATATGTTACGCAGAATACTAAAATTGTTCAATTTATATATGGAGAAGATGGCATGGACAGCAGAGAATTAGAGAGAATCAACATTTGGAGTGTATTCTTGTCAAATGACGAATTGAGAGAAAAAACAATTCCAGATTCATCATTTGATTATTATTTGGACGTATTAATACATGATAGAGATGAATTTCGTAAAAGTAGGTTGAAAATTGAGGATATGAATTTTAATCAATTAATGTCTGCGGATATTTTATTACCAATCAATATTTCGAGAATGATAAGTAATATTAATGACGAAGAAACTAAAGATGAGTTGAATGTGAAAATTAAAGAAGTACTGGAATTTTGTGAAAAAATGCCATATTGTTTATTAAATGAGATACAGGAAAGAAAGAAAGGGTATATCCCTCCTTATAAAAAATTAGCAGTGGAATTATTGTGTGTAATGATTCGTTTGGAATTAAATCCAAAGAGATTGATGACAATATCAATAAAATCATTATCATTCATATTCAGCAATATGAGAATAAGATATATAAATGCTTTGATTGATTATGGTACTGCAGTTGGAATTATCGCAGCACAATGTATTTCAGAACCATTAACTCAATATATGTTAGATTCACATCATAGAAGTGTTGGATCTGGGACGAGTAAATCTGGATTAGCTAAAGTATCTGAAATTTATGGAGGCAAAACTATTGCAGAAGAACAATTTTCACAAATGCAAGTTGTGTTACACGATGTATCACAAATCAAAATTGTTGCTAATAACATAGAATTGAATATATTCAAACAATTTGTTAAACAGTATGATATTTTACTAGAAAACTATAATGAATTACAATATCCAGAATTTATTGATGATAAAAAATGGATGAATGTCTTTCTTGAACATCATCCATTGATATCAATACCAAATGATTTGACAAATTGGTGTTTTAGATTTGAGATAGATAAAACACAACTTATTTTAAAGTCAATAGAATTAGAATTAATTATTCGTAAATTACGAGAACTTTATGTGAATATATTCGTGATTCATACTCCAGAAACATCACAAAATATTATTATACGTATTTGGAACAAGGGATCGCAATTTAAACATGAAGTGACTGAAGATATGATACAACAAATTATTGAAAATATTTTACAAAGCACGATAAGAGGATTAGATAAAGTCATGAACACGTCAATTGATAAAAAATCTAAATATTCTGTTATTGAAAATGGAAAATTAGTAAAAGAAGAAATTCCAGTGATAATAACAACTGGAACAAATTTATATGGAATTATGACACATCCATTGATAAATAAATTTAAGACAATTTCATCAAGTGTTGGTGATACAACTAAGATGTTTGGTATTGAAGCTGGGAGAGCAAAAATTATTAGTGAGACAAGAGCATTCATGGCCGACAACACTCCAAATTTACGTCATTTGTATATGTATGCCGACGAAATGACGCGCATTGGAAGAGTGACAAGTGTTGAAAGAAGTGGTCATAGTGCAAGAGAGCATGGAAACATATTATTAAGAATGGCATATGGTGCTCCTATACAAGTAGTGACTGATGCCACATTGATGTGTGCAAAATCAAAAATATATGGAATCGCTGCACCTCAATTGCTCGGTTCAGTGCCACAAATTGGTACTCTTTATAATTCATATGTAATTGACGAGGAATATGTGTCTAAAAATGTCAAATCAGTGGATTCATTCTTGGATGAATTATAATTGAATATATATTTCTTGTGTTGTGTAGACATGGATATCATTGAACGATTGGCAGTTATTAAAAATGATGTAGAAAGAGCTAACGGATTTTCTCAATTTTCTTATGAATTTTATGATATTATGAAAAAAATGCAAAAATTGTCATATTGTATTCCTTCTGTGAAAACTTATGAAATGATTTATAATTATATGAGAGACAATGATCTAACTACCATTCTAAGCATTGGGAGTGGAAGTGGATTTTTCGAACTACATCTGCAAGATTATCTGAATTTGAAGAATTTGCCATGTGATATCATAGCAAGCGATATTGTACTGAGTGAAACTCAATATATGCCAATTGAACAGATTGATGCCGAATCTGCAACGGAAAAATATAAAAATATTGATATTCTTCTTATTCCATTTCCTGAATACAATAAAGATTGGGCGTATAATGCATTGAAAAAATTTAAAGGAGATTCAGTGATTTATATAGGCGAGGGTCGTGGCGGATGCACGGCCGATGATCAATTTCATGAATATCTTGACAAAGAATTTGAAGAAATATCTAGGGATCATATGTTACAATTTAATGGATATCATATTGGAATTTTCATAAATAAAAGAAAACTATAATTGAATCATATTTTTTTATATATGTTACACGATGTCAGGTGAGTTTGGCGAACGATTTACAATTGAGAGATATGATGGTTTTACACGTGATTTTCGATATAAGGATGCGCCATGGCTAGATAAATTTATTAACAACACTGGCATGTATATTAGCTGTTTTCCACGCGAATATCCAACAAAAGAAGAAGAAAAATATTTTGTGATTTATGTATTTATGAGAGCTCAAAATTTTATTAAAACTCTGCCAAATAATTTTATATATAAATCATTGTTGTTTGTTCCTGATAAATATATTACTAATCCAAAAGAAACATTGAATAACAATGTTAACGTTTATATGTTGGCACTTTCTCAAAACATCAAACATCTGTCGGTTGAAGATATTATTGAACATTCTTCAAAATTTCCATATATCTGTAATAACACATTTGATAAAAATTTGTTTAAATCATATTTTGATTATTGTATGCCAACAATGAAATGTCTTGATGAAATTAAAAAATTGATTAGTTCGTATAAAACAATTGGCGATAGAGATATTATTAGTGTGACAGTCAAAACAGGGTTTTGGGAATATTTGTTGGAAAAAATGGGTTTGCAAGTTATTTGCAGTAATCATGAGGACACAGTTATTAACTATATGCCAACGAGACGTATTATTGATCCATCAGATGCATTGAAACAAGGAAATGATATTGATACTCTTTTGTTGATTTATCCAACAAAAGTAGATATTTCTCATTTTAAGGGAAGATATATCATCATGGCAACTGAATTTAGATATGCACATCATGATTTGGTTCATGAACTTGATGTGAATTTTGAATTACTCACAGAGTTTTATTGTGTTCAAACTAATAATGTAAATTTTGAAATGCGATTCTATATACGCAAAGAATGCAAGAAAAAATATCAGTTGGTTTAATATTGGTGATTTGTTTGATTCTTATCTTTTTAGTTTTTATATTAGGTGTTGAATTTGGGAAAGTCAACACACTGCATAAACATGCTATGTATGATTCGTTAAAATAAACGATTAGATGGTTTTCTAAATGAAACACCTATTAATTTTGTTAATTCTTTTTCTGTTTTAATATTTTTAGAAACTAATTTTTTATTTCTAAATAAACCATATTGATTTAAAAGATAACCTTTTTTCTTTACATATGCTCTTATACGAATGTTATATTTTTTTGAACCAGTATAATGAAACAATGCGAATGGTAAATGTTTCTTTTTGATAAAGAATAAATCCAGTTTTACATTATTTGGAAGTAAAAAAGATTTGTAATATTTACCATTTTTTAATATTGTATATGGTAATGTAATATTCTTTGTTACTAATAGATCTATATCATTGATAAGTTTTTCTTTTCTTCTTAAACTACCAACAATATAACATTTTGATTTTATTTTTTTCTTTATCTTATTTGCCAATTTCAACGCATCCTTATAAAGCATTCTATATTACTCTGTATTTAAATAATCGTCTGAAATATCATCTTCTTTTGGTTGTTGCTCCTTTGGTTGTTCTTGTGGTGCAACATCATCAAACGGTAATGAGTTGACATCAAATGTTGATACTTTGATATACTTACGAACGATTAATGGATCAATCTTGCTTGGAATGCTAACGCCCATTGGGCTAATGCATACTGCTCCAAGATTGACAATTCCATAAATCTTGCTACGAGGTAGTACCAGTTTGTGAATATTAGTATCATCAATTTGAGGATTTAGATTAACAAATTTACCAGTTGCATCAGTTACTCGTTCATGAATTTTACATTGCTCAATATTTATCGTGATGCGAGTGATAGGATTTGGTAGAGGCTTACCAGCATTGGCAGTGCTTTTATCACTAATATTTTCCTGAATGAGATTTACAATTTTAGCACTTTTTAATATAATTAAATAACTTTTAATGCATTCAATATCTTTTGCACTTGAGAAGTATTTTTTAAACATTGAATCATTAATATTACTTGGATTTGGAGGCATATAAATATCTCCTTTTTTATTTAATGAATTCTTTGAAATAAATTCAGTCATAATTGCATTTGCAGACGTTGTTTTATCTTTATTTTTTGATTCTTCAATGAATGACATTAGTTTGTTAAAATTGTCAAAACGAAACAAGACCTCGCGTTTAAATATTTCATCTAATAGTTCAATGATTCCAAAATACATGCTTCGAAATTCTTCAGCTGGATAGATCGGTTCTCCTTTGTCATCTTGTTTGATTGTGATACCATCAGACTCAGTTTTGACTTGAGTAGTCCATTTCTGGATTTGAATACATGGTTTGCGAGTTGGATCACGTTTTGTGATGACAATTTTCTTGTTAGAGTTTGACAGAGACAGTTCATTTACTCCTTCATCGGTTAATGGCATAATTTGACCTGAATGTTGTTCTCCGTTGATAAAGATTTTGAATGGTTTTTTCTCCTTCTTCTCATTAATGTACCAAATTGTAATCCATGTTGTACTTTTAGCTTGAGACGATGAAGAACCTTCACGTGGATTTAGAAAATCAATTTCAATTACATCTTTCCACCATTTGTCATTGGTTGAATTAGTCTTGGCTTCTTGCAGACGTTGATAGACATCTTGAGCTTTGAAACAAGCGGTTGAATCCATTGTTGTATATTACTTAAATCTATATATTCAATTTTAAATCAATATAGATCTTCGAATTTATTAGCTGAAATTACGTGCATTTTGCAACAATCGTTCTTTATATCAAGTTTTTCCAAAATATCGCTACAGTCAATATTGACATCTTTTGTTTCAGCAATTTTCCTCTTTTTTAACTCTTTAAAAACATCATCTTTATCTCCAATCGGACAACCGCATGTAAAACAAAGAATCGGTGTCAGCATTTTATACCTATATATACGTTAATTCAAATGTCTGGTAATTTACCATATTCTTCTTTATATTGTTTTAATTCACGCAGTACACGGTCGCTTAATCCATCAGACCGCAACATTTCACTATTATTATTACATAGCATCACATATGATTTTAAACTTGATTTATATATAGTGACATCTCTTGGATTCAAACTTCCAAATGATTGTGAATCTTTAGCATTAACTGATGAATAATCTCTGCAAACATAAATAAAACTTTCACTATTAATAAATTTAACAAACAATAGTAAAGGAATGCGCACCATTGTGATGTTTTTCTGCACTTCAACATTATCCACAAGCATTGATTCTTTCACATAATCATTTCCAGACCACAGTTCTTTAATAATAGATACAACACTATCCCAATCAAGTGGATTGAATTTGATTGATAAATACATATTTTGAACTGCCATGGATATAACAAACCTAAATAAATCTTGCCAAAGAAGTTGATTTGGTACAAGTGATTTAACATTCGGTACTATTGATGTGTCAATTTCATTATAAATTTTAGTAACACAATCAATTAAATCCTGTGGTTTCTTTCCCTGTAATTCTTCTTGAAATTTTAAAACTTTATCACCAGCATCTACACACCCTTCTCTGACAAACCCAACATAATCTTCCACTGCATTTTTATAAATGATTGTGCACTTCCAATCTCTTAGGACATCGTCAGACAGGAAATATTTACCAGTTGTTTTATATGGTTGAACAATTAAGTAAAATGAAATAATTGGATCATAATCAAGCAGTGGAAGAATATCTTTATAAACATCTGGATATTTTGATTTTAAAAATTTAAGAAGACTGATCATTGTACCAATATATGGATTATATTTCTTACATCTATCAGCCATCATGCAACTTTTAAATTGTCCCTCAACGGACATTGCAATTAGAATTCGCACTATGTTATCATCATCACCAGCACCGGTTTTTCCTTTTGGTGCTTTCCTTTCGAGTTTTGGCATTTCATATAATTCTCCACCACTTGTTGGTAGTGTTCCTTTTTTAACTAACCAAACAACAGCATTTTGATTATTACCAAGCTTTTTAAATTCAGAACACAATGTTAAAACAATTGGCTCTTTTCCTTCAATCTCAACTGTTCCACTATCAACAACCTTAACCTTAAAAAGAACTCTGCATTTATTACCAACTGGTTGTTTATCCCAATCTCTGCCACTTAACAGAGCAATCGGCACAAGCAATGATTCAAGCATTCTAACTGCTTCATTTGCATCCTCAGAATATGTTTTATCAATAATTTTCTGACGATATGATTTATCAGTTGGATATAAAAATGTTACACCGTATTTATTTGATAAGGCTCCTTCCATGCAAAGATCCTTAATTGCATCTGCAAAATCTGGATCCTGCTTTTGAACCCATTGAAATATTCTACAAAAATATACGAGTTCGTGTTTCTTTTTATCAGCCATTGATACGCTATATATTTATAATAATATTCTTTTCTATAATTAATTGTAATCAATTGAAGATTTTATAAACATTATTATATATATCAATTATATCTACAATGCCAAGCAAACGAGGTGCCTATGAAAAAGCTATAAAGGAGGCTGGTGGTTACGAAGATGACAATTTTTCCAAAGATGACAAAGAAGTGATGCAACAACTAAGAAACTATGAAACATCACTCGCACAAAAAGCAAAATCTGACACAATTCGTAAAATTGCTAAAGCCATGCAAGATGCAGGACTAAAAGTAAATGCAAACGATGATGCTGATGTTGTGATTCAAAAATTAGTTGAACTACTTCCAGATCCGCGAAAACATAAAACATTTAATCCTGACAGTAAAGAACAACAAAATGTGTGCAAAACAATTGCACAAGTACTAAATGATCAATTTACTCCAGGGGCGACGATGCCATCTGAAATGTTCATCGACACTGCATTAAATCCAGTTGAATTATGCACCGCGGTAAGCGAGTGGTCTAATAGTTTTGCAACTGGTGTTAACACTGAGTTTTTGAATATTCAAGCATCGATGACTAATGCTTTACGTAATGTAAAAATTCTCGAACAAGTTCTTTTAGAAGCACACGGAAAGATTATGAAAAGCATAACATCGTCAAAAGATGAAATTCTTATTCGTGAAACTGAACGTTTTCGTGATATTTATAATCGTGCTCAAAACGAACTTAGTCGTCAAACAGAAATGATTAAAAATATTGTTCATGCACAACTCGCACCAGCTCACAAAGAACTCGAATTAGCAATGCGAGATTTATCTGAAAACCGTGCAATGATCGGGCGTCTAGGATTGCGCCCTGGGGCAGAAGCTCTTAGCGATAGTTTAGCAATGAGTCTTACTGGACTCGGTACTGCTGCATCAATTGCGCACAAGGCTAATAGGAGTCTAAAAAAGATTGGAATGTCAATTAATGATTACATTAACACTGGTACATTAAAAGAATTTAAACAAAAGATTGATGAGAAGATGAAGGGTGTTAAAGTAGAGCATCTTGGAGAATTCATTATTGCAATGGAAGAACTTGTTAAATTATTCGAACCAACTCGTGACAGCTCATTCCAAACAGCATTCAAACTTCTACAAGATGATGACAAAATTGGCGTTGAAGTTCGGGGTGCTGCAGAAGAAGATGAACTTGATGGCAAGACAAAAGTAGAGAAAAGAGTTGCAAGATTTAATCTTGAGAAGAAAGTTATTATTCAAGATTTTGTTCGCAGAATGAATGAGGGGTATAACAATCTTCTAACTTCTGTGAAAAGCATTTCTCAAGAATTCGGAAAAAGTATTCCACTCACCGAGAAAACAGATTTACTTCGTGATGTGATGAAACTTTTATCAGGTGCATCTCCTGAAAAGATTGAACTTGCATTAATTGGATTATACACCGATGCCACTGCACGTGAACGTAAAGAAAGATTTATTAACGCATTACGCTCGGTTATTAAAGCTTGTGATAGTGTTCTTGAGTTAGATATCTATAAACCTTCTTCGGAATTATTCACAAAACTCAAGGGATCGATTACTGCCATTGAGAAGACTGTTGATTATTACAGTGATGCAATAATTAAGAAATATGGAGGCGAAGAGAAAACAGAAGGTGGTGACGATTTCTTATTATATCCAGAAGTGTCAAAAAATTCATTAAGTTTTAATGAAGCCGTTTCTGAATTTGTTTATTTCTATTATGTTGCCAAGATTCGTGATAATCTTGAGAAGACGTCGAAAGAGTTAGATATCTACGGTGAGAAATATGCAGACATGCTTGGAAATGCAGTTGCATCACGACTGAAAGTATTAGAAAATGAACGTGCGATCATGCTTGAGGAAGCAAACAACACTAAAGCTGGAAGAATAACAAATGAATCGAGAACCGCTGGTGGAGCATTTGCTGGTAAAGATAACGATAAAAAATTTGAGGCAACAAGAAAGTGGATTAGTGATGAATATTCTTGTAAGAGTAAGTTTTATCGTGCATTACAAGCAATAGATTTGTATATGAAAGCATTCACGAAAGCTATTACAAAAGATCCTGATGCAGTTCGTGATATTAAAAAGATGCTTGAAGGTACTCAAGTTATCGCACGTTGGTTCAGTGAGGAAACTGGTGATCATCTATGGAGAGCTTTTGAATGTACAGGAAAATATACATTAAATGCAGTTTCACAACAAAGTGATAATGGCTTAGCGTCAAAAGACATGAAAGAGCAACATTATTACAATGAAGTTAGTGATAATGCTGGTGTTCCACAGTGCGGGATTGATGCATCAAGTTCATTAGCAGATAAAGCAAGAAAAGAAGTATCTGATGCACTTGACAATTTTCAGGCACTAAAAAATCTTATCAATGCATTTTCACGAATTGGAGATAAATTTGGAGGACAAGAATTGCGTATGCAAATCTTTATGTCGCCAACACAAATTTATAAAGCATTGATGGATTACATGAAATGCAGTTCCATGTCAATTTATTACAAAAGGGATGCAAGTGTTGCCGAGGATGGACTTGCTGCAGGTCGAAACGCTGTTAAAATTGGAGACGTTGCCGATAGTAATCTTCAACTTGGTACATCAGGATTAAATACAGCAGCAGCAGTTGATGCAGTATCTCCATATCAAGTTTTCTTTAATAGCATAGATTCACCTTGTACAAAACAATTACTTGGTAATTATGTTACTGAAGATAAATATTTCATTATGATTATTAAATCGATGGCTGCAAAGATTCTTACTACACTTGGTTTGTATGATATGTTTGCACGAACGACACCAATTTACGATCTTACACCAACTCGCATGATTGTTGGTGGCGGAGTTACGTATATGGAACCAGATCCTGAAGTAATTGAAGGGGCGTGTGAACTTTATTTCAGACTTCCACGTCTTGCCGAATTTTACAAGAAGTATTTCGTGTGGAACGTTATTAAACCATCCGACAAAGATGAAAGAATTGCAATGCTTCCAGAGCTCGAAGGCGTATTTGCTGGATTTATTAGACAACTTTTTATTCGGGCATATTCATCAGACACTGGCACATATACTGATAATGAATTACGCATTTTTATTAAAGAAATTAATTACATTTATGAACATTTCAAATCAAAGAATCCTGAATCACCTGTCAGTAGTGCGATATCAGCATTTGTTATAGAAGTGAATCGTCGATATGGTATTATCAAACGCGAAGATATGACAAAATACTGGAGTATGATTAATCAAGAACGAAATGCTGAAAAATACGATACATGGAATAATACCAATTATTCCATTCTTCCTGGAGAAGATGACATCGAAGTTGATTCTCGTCGTGCTCCAAGCGATCGTTATCTTACTGGAACTCCATCTACAACAAAACTTGATTACACAACTAAAACTCTAAATGATGAAGCACGAAATCTTCTACGAGATTTCCGCACCAAAGTTAGTGAACAATTCGAAGAGAACAAAAAAGAGTTTGGTAAAGTTAGTTACGGTCTATTAATCAAACAAGCAGAGATTGAAATCAAACGTGCACAGAACAAAACCGATCGTTTGAATTTTGCCATAAGATTGATTCAAGGTACAAATGTTGTAAATGCAAGTGCTGATAAAATGTTTATGTTCCACGAAACAGTTGTTACCGGACTGAACATGTTATCAACTATTCAAGCATTCTTACAGAAACTCGAATCAAACATCAATGTTATGGATCCAGTTGATATGGAAAATGCCATCATGGATGAATTATATGCAGAATATCGCAAACAAGCACATGCGACATGTGCCGATGCTGGTGGTGCACCAATCGAAAGTGCAAATTTCTATTCAGAACTTGAAAATGGAGCTAATGAATTCATAGCAGCAGATTTTCCTGCTGCTGGTGCAGCACCAACAAGAACTCTTGTTGCTTATGGTGTTAGTGTTGGCTCATTTACTGCTAATGCAGCAGCAGTATTAGCGGCAGCACCAGCATTGTCAGATGATGTGAAGAAAGCTATTGCGAGTTTGGTTGATAAGTTTAAGAATCTTGGAATGAAACAAAAGAATGTTGGATTAAATAAACTTGATGAGAATGTAATTGCATTACTAATGTCAAGAAATGAGAAATTACAAAGTAAAGTTAGTGGCGGTCTTTATGGAAGATATTTAATGAAATTTTTGGATCCATCATTCAATGGAAGAGCTGGAATTCCGATTAGTGCTCTTCCGAAAGATTTATATTATTGGATGGCATATGAAATTTATCATTTATATTATTCTGTTGGATTAAATGGAACTGTTGCAGCCGTGAATTCACAAGAAGCGGTGAATTATGCAAAATTACTTGTAGGACAACAGGGTGCTGCTGGCGCCGGTAATATACAGGTACCAGCAAATATTAATGATGCATTAGATGCATTAAAAGCGTCGGCTGTGGGTGCTGTTGCGGGGATGTTATCTGGAAAAGAATGTCCAATTATTCCATTGTCGAAGAAACCATCAGAATATTCAGGAGATGATATTCAAGGATTAACTGAATTCAACAAAGCAGAGTTAAAGATTTTTAAGACATTTGCACGGTTTGCTGTTAATTATGGATTAATTATGGAAGATTATGTTGAAAATGTTTTCAATGCAGTTAACACTTCTCAAGGACTGGTTACTGCTGAATTTACACAGGAACCAATGCCAAAACTCAGAGTTAATTTTACTAAACTGCGTGGAACTTGCGAACAACTTCTACAAGGTGTTAAATCATACTTTGAACAATTTAGAACATATCTTCCAAAAGAAACAATTAATCAATTCGAACTTAGCGATAATAAAGGTTCGATTTATTGGATTGAGAAAAATTTAATCGATTTATACTTTAGAGGAAAAACAAATAGTCCATCGGATCAAGAAAGAACACTTGACGGACTATCTCGTAATATTTCAAATGTCTTATCCAATCTCATTCGAGACACTGGAGTATCAAACGAACTAATGCAGAATAAATATCTTGGAAGATTCCCCAATCTTGCAATTGAATATCAATCGACGAATAGATTCAACATTTGTGCTCTTCCAACACATGGATATGGATCTGCGGTTGCCGGTGCATTTGGCATACCATTTTATCCAATGGGATTAATTGGTCGTCATACTGTAGTAAATGCGGGAGACGAACTTGAGATGCGTCGAAGAATTTCAACACTGCCGGTGAGTCAATTCGGTGCAATCCAAACTTATGTCGGAAATGTTATTCAAGAAGCATTTCTTCCAGATATTTCCGCTGTTGCTGCGGGTGCGGATACTTCAGACATTACAAAAGGCTGGTTTAAAAATGATGCTTCAAGATATGAATCATACGGCCAAACATTTTGTAAACTTATCTTTTATAATGCTGTGAATTTGAATTCTGATTTGGATGGAATCTGTTTTGAAGAATATGATAATGTCAAATGGTTCCAGGGATTGATTAGACTTAAAAAAGATACAATTACTAAAGCACAAAAAGATGCAGCATATTTTGGAGTTGATGCCCCTGTTGGTGCTGGTGTCAACGCAGCACAAGCAAGATTGGCGGCTAAAAATGCAGCAATTGTAGCACAAGAATATATTCCAGTTGCGAATAGTCCAAATGGTGGTGAAATTCAACTATTGTGCAGAAAGATTAATCTATTCAGTACGAGCGGTACACAAAATATTGATCAATACAGAAGTCTTTTGATTACATTCAATCAACTTATCGCAAACTTCTTAAGAATGTTTGTTGATGAAAGTAATCAAAAGATTTATGCAAATTTAATTAATGCGTTTTCTAATGGTCCGATATCTTCATGTATCGGAGATCCATTAAGCAATTCTATTCCAGATTTATATTTCGTTCCAAAGACAGATGGCGGTGCTGGACTTGCTGTAGCAGCGAATGCATTACCTACTGGTTATATTGGTGCTGGTAATACTGCTGGAGCTATTCCTTATGGTGCTGGTGGTAATTTTGGTTTCAGAGGAGATCCAGATCCAAATACTCTTCTTGTCACGTCTTTATCTCTTGTATTTCAACGTCTTACAAAAGATTTTGCATCAGTTGCATCAGGACAACTTTCCGATCATCTTCTTTCAACACTTACGGATATTCCACTATTCATGAAAGAAAAATATCGTGCATTCCTTCCATCATTCGTCAAATTATTTGATACAATGATTCAAAAATGTGATTTTATCAAAATGTTTGTTAATAAGAGTAAAATTAGATTTGATCGTCCATCACAACTCGATGTGGCCGATGGACTGGCAGTTCTCGCTGGAAAAGTTCCACGAGCTGTGAAGGGTGCGAATGCTGCAGGTGCTAATCCGCTTGATGTTCGTGTATGGGATGGAAGAGTTGTTTTAGATGATCGAGCAAATAGAGTGCTTAATATTTCTAGATATAAGAAGATTATTCTTAATAGCAATATATACATTAATCCTGCGAATGCAGCTTCTTCTGTTGTAGATCAATTCGATACCACGTATGGACCTACAAAAGATGACAAATTCTTAAGCAAAGTTAAAGACATAACAAATGAACCAACAAGTAGTGAAAGTATGCAAAAATACTTCGTTGCACTATTAGATAACATTTCAAATGCAACATTTGTTTTATCTACATCTTGCAGTGATGTATTAAAAGAACTTGGTGATAGTGGAATATATTTCCAGTATAACGAAACAAGTATCGACATGTATAAATCAAAGAATAATAAATATCCTTTAATGCCTCTATCTATATCAATGTATCCTCTTCGAAATCTTTCGAAGGTTGATTATTCATCAGTAGCACCAGCAGGTAATGAAAAATGTATAACATATAATAAATCAGAAGTTGATAAAGTTGGTTGTGTTGATTCAGGATTATTATTTCCAAATAAAGAATATGGTTCTCCAGATTTCAAATTCATGTATGGAGTACATGGATTGCTTGGAAAAAATAAAGTTTCATTTGAATCAATGCCATCATTAAAACACATTTTAGATGTGTATAACGCAGTTGCACCACCTCAGGATAAGATTGACGATGCCGGTTATTTAACATTCGTTGGTAATGTAGTTTCATTATTAAAATATGCAATCGATACAAGAAATTTCAAATCTATGATATCATCGAATGCAAATATATTTAGTGATATCAATTTATTGCCAACATCGACGACATATCCAGAACGAAAGGCGCCACTTACCCGTGCTGGTGGTGCAGGAAGTGATGCACAATTTCTAGCTGATGCGGCGAAATGCCCACCACTCAATGTTCCTACAATGGAAACCGGAATTGTTGAAGATGAGTCGGCGTCATATTTCTTAACGAAAGATGCTTCACTGCAAGGAATAATAGAAGTTGTTGACTCAGCAGAACATGATGAAACAATCAAAAAGATAACAAAGGTAATAACAAGTAAAAAGGTTGACAGCGGTTCAACGCGCGATAAAGAAATTATTTATAATATTATTGATATGAATATTATGCCTATTAATTTCCATGCACTGATGAATAATATTCCTCTTGCGAATCTTTATAACTATGAATTTACATTTGATGAAATGGTGGCATCGGTATTCGGAGAACAATTTTCAAGACTGAAATCGTTTGAAAAAAGTCCTGAATCAACCAAACAAATGTTTATTTCAATGATGGTAAATCCATATCGTGAAGTATCAAGAGAGTTATATGGAAGCGATGATAATGAGCGTGGTTCAGCTGGATTCGTTCATCGCATCTTCCGTGGAGATAACGGATTAGGAATGGGAAGGCCTAAAATGTTATCAGATCAATTATTCAACAAATGTCTCCTTGGTTCTATTTATCAAAATGGTTATGATTTTGATGAAGGTGGAACTGGAGTGGGTGCTGGTAAAGCGCGTGGTGATGCATCACTTGGAAAAGTATTAGATCTACTTAAATCTGTCGAATCAAAGATGAAATCAATACAAGATGGTATTGAAAAATCATCATCGTTATCAACAATTAATGCTCAAAATGTTGCAGCGGTTCCATTTCCAATTCCAGCTGCTGGTGTGAGACCAATTGGTAATTATATGCAACTTGTAATAAATCAAGTTGGACAAACTGCAGTAGCGGCCGCCAATGCGGCGAGACCTAAGCGTTCAGAAAATTATATTTATGATAATTTAGGAGATAAAGGATTTGATAAGATTCGAGAAATCGGAAGAGAAATTTTAGTTATTGAAAGGAATATACGTCAGATTAAACCAGCTTTATTGGATACAAATCTTGGAAAAGTTGTCAATAGTGTTAAAGTTAATTTAATACCACAAATACAACAAATTAATAGATTTGATACAAAAGCTCAAATAACAATGAGTAGTGAAACTCAAAAACTTTATGCAGCATTCAAAATTATTGCCGAACTATGTAGTGCTCCGATTGTTCAAGCTAATTCCACCGCAGTTAATGCTGCAATCACTGGTGCTGGTGCTGCGGTGGTCGTAAATACTGCAGAAGGAGAAAATCCAGCATTTGCATTAGCAGCAAATGTGGCAGCAGACCCCGCATTTGCCGCTGCAGCGACTAAAGATGCCAAAGAATTACCAAATGCTGGATGGACGTCTGGAAAATCTTTATATAAAACTGAAACTGCACAAATGTGTCAGTTATATTTGGAAATTGCTCTTCAATATCTTATTAATGACGCAGGAGTTGCAGTACTCACGGTTGCGGCCGGACCAGCGAATATTGCTGATTTAATTGCTATCAATTTATTAGGAATCCCCGATTTCGAATTAAGCCGTCTCACACTCGCACAAATTGCAAATATGGTAACAACTAATTGTAATGTACAAGGTGCTGGTATTGCAATTGCTGCTGCAATATATACGAGAAATGCTCAAGCAGCAATTCCAGCAGCTGGTGTAGCTGTTCTTGGTGCTGCATCATTAGGAGCGTTAGGAAGACGATCGTTATCATCACTAAGAACAAAATTATCTATTATGAAGGGACTTATTGACGGAATAACTGGACAAGAGACTATTGCAATATCAGCTGGTTATACAGTGGCTCAAGCACGGGCAAATAATACAAAAATTTATGATACCATTATTGGTGCATTACAATCATTTGATGGATATAATTCAAAAGAAGTATTTGGAAGTATTCTATATAATTTCAGTACTGCCGTACCGACAGGTAATGATAACTTTGGAAATCCAGTTGTCAAACCACCTCATTCAATGTTGATTGATATTTTAAATAAAGATAGTGATGTTTATAAAGCATTACGTGGTAATGAAAATAATTTTGGGGATAGATTAGATGCTGATTCTCCAGTTAAACTCACCTATATCAAGACTACTGATGGAATGAAACCAGAAGTTGTTGAAGTGGTAAAAGAAGGTGTAACTAAAGATAAGTTAGAAAGAGTTGGTAAATTAAGATTTGATACTAAGTTGGTGAGGAATGTATTCTTCATTGCTAACGTGGTTAGGTTAGTGAGACTTAAACTCAATAGAGATCTGACTCATAGCCGAAATATCTTGGTAAGTTCTCACGCATCGGTAGCCAGTGGAATTACGGAATACGGCATTGATCCATTTGATACTAACGAGGTTTGGAGTTCAAAAATATCATCAAATGCTGGTAGATTTGTAGATAGTGATGGAGATGTTATGAAGTAGGTAACATAATAAGATATCGAAGTAAGATATCAAAGTAAGATATAACAATAAGATATCTTATTGTTATAACATCATTTTTTTATATTTGAATTGATAAATAGATAGTAAATAAAATGGATAAATATGACGAAAAATATGTATTTAATGCATTTGGTCTAATGAATACTGGAGCTATTTGTTATCTTAATAGTTTTCTACAGATGTTATCAAGTCTGACGTGTTTTAATAAAAAAGTATTAGAAAATGAGGAATATATGAAAAAAACATTGACTGGTAATGCTATGTATAATTTTATCAAATCATGTTATGATAAAACAGAGATTTCATCACATTCAACAAAGATTCTTGAAGCACTGGTTAAAGATTTATCGACAAGACGGCCTAATGTTCAATTTGGCGTTGGTCAAGAATCTGCGTCAGAAGCATTTATGCATTTGTTGGATATGATGGAAGTTGATGGTGAAGAAAAATTACTAACTGATTTATTTATGCATCGAGTCATGAATAGAACTGTATGTGTAAATTGTGAAAAAACTGTTTCAGAAATTAGAGAACGTAATACAATTTTCAATTTATTTTATATGGATGGACAACTTAACAAGGTGCCGGAAAATGAAGAAGAATTTTCAGATAGTATTAAAATTCATTATGGTGAAGTTAAAGATTTTACATGTCCGAACTGTAATAAACAAACAACATGTTTAAGGAAGTGTAATTTAACTTTTCTACCAGAAATAATTGTTTGTTGTTTTAATGTTTATAATGTGAAAAAAACACATTATTTCTCTCCACAATTATCATTTTCTTCTAAGGGTACAGGTAAAAAATTAAAATATAACATCGTAAGTCAAGTTGAACATTTCGGTTCACTCGGCGGAGGACATTATATAGCAAAAGTATTAAGAAAGGATGGTGTTTATCTCGCTAATGATTCTTCATTTGATAGATCTGAAATATCACCAAATGCAAATACTTATATAATTGCTTATCATTACTTTGATACTGTGTAAAGAGATACATACGCCAGACATGCTCGACACAGCTCATTCTTTGCTACCAAAAATATCAAATCATCTCGTCGTCCAGTGGTAACATATTTTTTTACTAATTCTATTGCTCCCTTCGTCCAATATACACAATTATCTTTCAACAAATCAATGTTAACTTCCTGATCAATCTTAACAGGTTTGATTTGCAATACACAAATCTGTGCGAGAATTTCATACATTAGATTATTAGTATCTTCTGTTAGATATGTACAATGCATGAAATCTCTGACAAATTTAGTGAATCGACAATCATACGTTGTCATCTTGTGTCGGCAGTAAAGTAATAAATATTATCAATTTTAAACAAAAAATGGCATCTCCAGAGCTCTTTCACTCTGGCAGACCTCGGCCTCTCGCCGACGTCCAAACCATCCTTCACCAAATGCAATGCGGATCGCGTGTTGTGCAGCAATTGCACTGCTGACACATACGTGGCAATGACGAGACGAAATCCTTCTTAATTTCGTCAATCTCCTTCTCCGTCCACGGCACGTATGTGCACTTGTCATCAGCACCCCTCACGCAACGTGGACAGTCGACTGCCCACGCGGCCACCTTCTCGACCGTCAGCTCGTAGCGTTCCTGCTTCCGCGCAGCTAGGCACCCGACAAACGCACACAGCGGACGTGAGCATCCGCACTCGCACGTTGCCATCCTGTGTCAGCAGGGGAGCAAAACATATATATAAAAAATATTATCAAATTTAGACTGTAAAAAAATAGGTATTTATTGATAGGTTTATCCTTGGAAGTTAAATTTCTTATTAGAAGCTAAATCGCTAGTTCCGATCTCGGTTAGTTGAGTTGGGTTATACACAGCTACTGCTTGTGGGCGACGCAGTCCGATATAATCGACATAATTAGACATATCTAAATCATCAACTTGACGTAACCCACCACTCCACGGTTCCATTTCTTTTGCCCATTTTTTGTGATTGTCTTTTACTCTTGGTTCAACAACTAAATCTGTGACATATCCATCGTAGTCCATTGCTGGTGCTTTGCTATGGTACTGAAGGGTGTCTGTAAAATTTTCTTGAGCAAGTTCAGTGTTGAATTGAGCAGATTCATCTTCGGCCATAGTTGCATACCATTGTTGACGCTCTGCTTCAGTTAGTTGTTCTGGTTTGATTGAAACTCCTGAACGATGATACTTGTCTAATCCATCTTGTTTATATCCATCATTACGTTTTCCACGCACTGCATCAAGATTGCTATTTAATAATGCATATGGATTATGGAAACTATCCTTTTTCTTTCGCATAAGATATACGATAACAATGATTAATACAACCACGAGTGCTATTAAAGAAGCAACAATGATTTCCATCGTGTTATATATATTAGATTATAAAATTGTTAATAAAATTATTAATAGAAGATTTTACTTCTTTTTTATCAAGCTGTTGAATTCCATTGTGCTTGAGTTTTAACCTTTTTATTGTTTCTATTAGTTCATCTTCCTTATATTCTAATTTTAATACATTTGTTAATTTATTTAGAAGTATTTTATAATCAAATACTTTTTGTAAATCATTTTTATTTATTTTAATTTCTTCTAATGGTTGTGATGAATTATTAATTTCATTCTTACGAGATATATTAACGTTTTTTATTAATATATCATTATATTGTCTTACAATCAGATTTATGCAATCTGATTTGTTTTTGATTTCGCTCATCAATGAATCTTTTATTGATTGTAAGTACTTATTTTTATTTGTACTAATTTTGAAAACATCATTAATTACAAATTTTGACTTATTTTTGTCACAATATTCTCTTGCATTGTCAATACATGTCTGAATTGTGTCAATGTGATGTAATTCTTTTACATAACTATAATCTATTGCTTTCTTATATGCTCGTCTATATGTAGTCCCATATTTACGTAAATCAACATGGTTATTTTCTATATCGTTAATAAATGTTTCTAATAATTTTTTTGATTTTTTTTGAATATCTTCATCTGACATATCATCACTTCCTTGATTAATAAATCTTGCACATAAGCCAATCACAGATGATGAAATATATTCATTTATGTCAATTTGAAGATTTTTCTTTTTAGCAATATCCGCATATTCCATTTTATCTCCTTTTTTAATCGCTAATCGTTTTCCTGTTATATCAAACATATTATCAAATGGTATTTCATCATCATATAAATTTTTAACCATAACATAACTAAATCTCTCACCAGCTTCTGGTATTTTTTCACCTCTGTTTCTCATTCTTCGCACGAATGATTGAACCCTTTTATTATCTTTATTTGGCTTGTATGAGGCAGTTAGAACAAAATGTTTAAATTCCCATTGTGATAAATTAATTACAGCATCTCTTAAAACATCTTGTACTATATCAATAACTGATTTTGTGTTATTTATATCCATACATTTCCACATAATGCGTTCTCCTATTATTTTTGCTAAACCAGCTTGACCTTGTTTGATAATATCAATGCCTTTTATGAATAATTTATTTGGATTAAAATTAACTTCATTAATGTGTGGAATGCCGAAATACTTTTTCTTTCCTGTAAATACAACTGGAAATAACACTTCCTCATATGCCATTTTAAGATATGTAGTTTTATTATCTTCTTCTAAGAATTTATTAACTTCATTTCGCAAAATAGTCATCTGTTCCATTGTTATTTTAACCATTGTGGTATACCACAATGTTTTATTTTTTGTTTTCTTATATTCGTTATCACATTTTTCAAAATGTTTACATGGAACTGTTATATAAAGAGAATCAGTGTCTCCATATTTAATGCGAAAACCTTTGCTTTTAACAAAACTCGCAACTAATTGAATATTTCTTTGACCAGCACTAGTCACCCCACCTGCTAATTCTAACATAAAGAATGGTGATAAAGCATTCCCAGCCTCTCCATAAAATGAATTCATGTATACTTTTATAGCATTTTGTTTAGTATTAGCAGACACCCAATCAAAACATGTTTTCTTATAGATAGCTGATAATTCTTTTTCTGGTAAAGCTATTAATTTTCTATATTCATCATTATCAATAACTTCTTTTTTCTGTATTAGTTCTATCAATTCTTTTAATCGTGTCAGAGTATGTAATTTCTTTTTTATTTCTGCTCGTTTATTAAATAAATCTATTAATATTGTTGGAAATAAACCTATGTCATCTCTAACACTCCATCCTTTGACCTGTCTATTCCCATATGGGAATTCTATTGAATGAATATTTTTTCCCAAATCTTTCCATTTAAGCATTTCATTTTCATCTAATATTATCTTTTCTGGAGATAAATTATATGTCATAATCAAACTTGGATACAGTGATGAAAAATCTAAACCAGTCACTGGTCTATCTCCACTTAATGAAACTTCTTCATCATTTGTAAATTTCATTATATTCATTGGATTAGGTGTTAATCCTTTATCTGGTGGAAAAACGTACGCCCCAGGGTATTTACCTTCCATGGCGTTTTCTTTTGCCACCATTGATGTAAGTATTCCTTTTCTCCATGCATATGCACTAACAAGATTACATACTCTCATACCTCCTGCATAATAATGCGAATCAAATAATGAAACATATGCAATGTTACTTACTTCTCTATAATCATTGATAACATTTCTTTTTGTCATTAATTGTTGACAACGAAAAGCATCGATAACGCAGTAATATGCAGCATGATGCATATTTTCTTTTGTTTCATCAGTTGTTGTTTTCATTGCTTGTTGATAATTATTCCATAATTTAATAATCGGCATATCTACTTTTCCTCCAAGGTCATTAATTTCTAAGTAATATTTAAGAGAACTTGATTTAGATGTTTCTGCTCTTGGGTATAATTTTTTAAACACAATTCTAACATCTATTGGCACACATCCTGCAACTTTGAAATATTTGCAATATGCAACTTCTTCAGCGGTTATTTTAATTTTTTGATCAACTTTGTAATTCCATTGCATTATTTCATCTTCTTTCAAATGGGCTCTTTTTGTGGCACTCATTTTATCCACCATCCAACATAAAATACCAAATCTTTTTGCTTTTGTAATGATGAATGGCCAATCATAATCACTATCATTGAATCCAATGATAATGTCAGGAGCCATAGCTTGATAACATAGTGTAAATGCTTTTATAATATTTTTATAATTATCACAAAGTATTGTTATCCATCTTTCGTCAGTATTACATTCAACATTTGTAATACAAAATTGTATTAATGAAGAATCTTCATCTTTCCAATGACATGACATACATATCATAAATGCGTTATCTGAATCAAAATTGGGATCTGGTAAATTTCCATCTCGTTTTGTACTATATGTCTCTATATCCCATGTCATAACTAATGTTTTATCTTGTATATCACCAGTTAATTCCGCATTTGATATATTATTAACATCTACTCTAAAACTATATTTACATAATGGGGAACCATTTTCATTAATAGAATAATTTTTAATTGATAACCAATTACTTAAACAAAATCCATGTTCTCTTGATACTTTTCTATAATATGAACTTTTATCATCAGATGCACAAGTTAATCCTTCTTCTCTTAATAGTAGTAGTGCGTCTTTTCTATCTTTTAATGTGTTAAAATAAATACGCTTCCATTTCTTTTTCTCATTGCTATAACCATTTATTGAATATGCTTCAATATCTTCACACTTAAAATACATTGATTTATCATCATTGCTAATATTTTGTAATAATGATAAAATTTTCGATACATTATTTTCTATCAATACATCAAAGAACACTTTAATATTTGTTATAATTAATTCTGTTTTACAACCATTTGGAATTATTCCAAATAATTTTAAAGCATAAACAGGATAACCATTGTCAAATAATCGTGTTTCTTCTATATCATTGGGTAAGAATAGTAAAGTATCATTTAATTCATACTCACTTGTAAAGCTATTTCTATTAGGGATATTTAATGTTTCTTCTCCATTATATTTAAGCAATAGTCCATCATTTTTTTTGTTAATACTTGTTTCATCTTCTTCTATTTCAATGTCGCTATTTTCACTGTCTTCCATTGATATATATTAATATATTAAATTGAATTCAATTTAATATATAGAAATGGATTATACAATTGATGTGCGATGTCATCAGCATTGTTCGCAGTATGTGTTAATTTATGGTTTTATGCAGTTGAAGAACGTTAAATCAATAACAACATTTTTATTTAATAAAAAAAATGATATTAGAGAAAAACCAGCATATTTACAATACTACAAAAATGGAAACATGCAAAAAATGATACATTACGTTAATGGTAAAATTCATTGTGAGAATAGACCAGCGATTATGTGTTACAATATTAATGGTAAATTACGCGCTGAATATTACTTATCACATAATCAATTGAACAGAAGTAATGGAGCAAGTGTTATCATATATACTAGAGATCTATTAATTAAGAAATATTATATGAAAAATAAATTACATAGAACATGTGGAGAGCCATCAATAGAAATATTTTATAAACAAACCATGCATCCAAAGGAGATAAGATATTATTCAAATGGATTTTTATCATTTCCAAATAAAATAAATGAGTATCATTGTAACAATAATTATCTTCCAAATTTATTATCATTTATCAGTCCAAATGCGAGATATTCAACTGCTAATTATTATATTAATAATTCTCTTGATACATTGAGATCTTTTGATAACAATAATAAATTAACGAATTTATTAAAGTTTAATATTTATGGTAATTTAATTAGAATTGAATGGGAATCATCAAAAATAGAATTTGAAGATCTGAAAATACCAAATAAATTATTGTTATTATCACAAATCACATCTAATGATTTAATGCACGGAGAAGTCGTTTATAAAACAAATAATGTACAATTACCAGAGTTTAGATATAAAAATAAATTAAATAATATTATATTAACATATCATGAAAACAAAATTATTAAACAAAAATTTTGTTTTAATATTGTTAACAGTAGAATGATTCTTCATAACTCTAATAATCCGGCATATGAAGAATATTACATGAATGGTCAACAAAAGAAATCTATATATATTATTAATGGAAAGATTGAAAATGTAATAAAAGAATGGGATATTAACGGCAAATTACTATTAGAAATGCATTACAAAAACAATAAAAAATCAAGAATTGGAAATCCAGCGGTTATATTTTACTTGAATAATGATATAAATCATGTTCAGTATTACGTCAATGGAAAAAAGAAAAAAAATATGTTTTATAAACAATTGTCAATAATGGATAATTGTCCAATTTGTTTGGAAAATTCAACACAAGTGTTGTTATTCTGTAAGCACACTATTTGTAAACATTGTGTAAAACAGTTAATACTATATCACAATATAATTACATGTCCATTATGTAGGTGTGTATTGCTTAACTGATGTATCAAATAATGGATTATAATCAACTTTTATTCCACAATATTCCACTGCGGAATTAGCAAAGTTTGGACTGTGATAGATATTTGCCACCGAGGCTTCATATAATAAGTATTTAAATGCACTCCAAAATTCTGGCGGATGATTGATTGCATCAATTCCAATATGAGCCATTTCGTGAAATGTCACAAACAATAATATTGACATTGACAATAATTCATCTTCATTAATTGATTTTTCTCTCAAACAGATAGCAATCTTTGAACCCTTGTTCAAAGAATATGCGGTATCATTAGATGGATCTTTTGGCGAATTTTCTATTAAATTATCTGGATTATATCTTTCTAATAATCGTTGTGTTATTTTATCATTTTTATGTTTATTTTTTAACCATTTTAATAAATCTACAATTTTTTCATTAAGTTTTGCTAAAATATTGGCAGCCCTATCTGAGTGTGTGTGTTGTGGATGTACTTTATATAATCTTCCATCGACTGAAGATATTAATGGTTTTGCATTAGTAATTGCAAAATGATCAAATCTATGTGTTGATAATATATAGATTATCAATAAAACAATAGTTATTGTTATACATAGAATTATATTCATGTTATATATAACAAATCATGAATATTTATGAACAAAATCCATTATGTATTTGTAAATTAGATATAAACACTGGTAAATTTGTAAAGGCATATTTCTTTCTTGGGAATATTCCAAAAAGTGTATTTAATGCAATCAATAGAGGTTATAAAGATAAAGATCCGAGATATTTTAAATGGAATGAGAAAGATGAAACTATAATTAAAAATTTTTATGGAGTACATTGGAAACATAAATTAACTCCTCAAGATCCTCCAGAAAGTGACCCACTTGCAACCGATATATCAGTTGCGTCAAAACGAATATGGGGAGGAGATGACGAAGTTGATGACATTGTTTTATTCGATGAAATAAAACAAGAAGAACATAAAAAGGGTAAAAAAAGTATTATAATTGACAATAAAGACATTTCGCCTGTTTACAGTGATGTATCAGTATTTCCAGAAGATACGATAATAGATTTAAGACATAAATTAAAATTAATATCAGGAGTATCATTGTTTAGACAACATTTTATGTATTACTTAAACGAAGAAGGACCCAACGTGCCATATAGGATTACAGTGGATGGTGCACCGTTGGTAGTTTCGTGGAATTCTATAAAAACAGTTGGAGATGTTATAATCGGAGGAATTACAATCGATAAACGACTTGAGGAAAGAAAAGACAGAATTAAGATAGAAATGCTTGATTCATTTATTTGTTTAAATATTATTTCGAATATAAGAATAACAAATTGTTATTTTATTGATTTATATGATTTATTCGACGAAGATATAAAAAATATAGTAAAAGATAAATATCAATTGGATTTATTATATTATGGCTGTTTAGTAAAATACTTTCCACAAATGAGTATAAGTGCATTAAAACTTGCAATAACAAATCCAGAACAAGTTGGCGTTGAATATTCTTTGTTAGATTCTGAAATTAATTATGATGATATAATGAAAGAAAGTAATGTTATAAACCAAGTGATTAAATGGAGAAGTAATGTGAAAAACATTAAAAGTGCGATTACTACCGCTTTAATAAAAGTATTGTCTGAATCAATTAAAATAAAAGTTAATATACGCAATGTTTTTGATTATATTGCAACATCGCCAAAAATCAGTGCAATGTGTGCTAATATATTGGTAGATGATGACAGATTATTTGTATCAAAACGTCATTCTACTAGTTATTCAATAAAAATGATTGATTCTATTAATAAATTTATGCAAAGACAACCAAGAAAAGATAGCATTGTATTCGCAATTGTGAAAAACACAGATTATAAAAATGTTTCATTTATTTATTTGACTGTATATTTAAATGGAAAATATGATGTTAGTGCTGAATGGAGAGAGGATGATAAGATGAGTTTTAAACAAGTAATCGACGAAATTTCATTAATCACAATAGATGTTATACAACAGATAAATAATTTAAAATCAATTGTATTTCCAATTGGCGGACTGCTTTCAACAATTAGTGAGTTTAATAATACAACATCGATCGGATCTGTTAATATATCAACATTTTATCCTCAATCTATATCATTAGAAAAATTTAACAACATGAAAAATGAATTTAGAATGTATGAAAAAATAGGATTGATAAGAATAAAGGGAGTACAACAATCGGGTAATTTTGTATTTCATTTTAGAAAGGGTATTACATCTTTTGATACAAGGGTTATAGATAAAATATTTGTGCAACAATATGGAATTGTGAATCAGTATGCAATTTTTACAAATATAGATTTATTAACAAAATGGAATAATGTATTTCAGGGTAGATATATCAAAATATCTCACAGGGTTACAGATTTAAAAATCGAAATTAATGATGCAGAAAACATCACTGAATTTGAATTAGTTCAAAAATATATATTTCTTTTCATTGATAATTATTTAGAAAGTAATAGTAAAGTAGTTCAAACAAAAACTAAAATAACTGAAAAAATATTAAAACGATTACATGAAAGAGATCCAGATTTGTATGATTTCAAGAAATATGATCAACAGGCTGATACTTATTCGGTATTATGCCAAAGCGGAAGACAACCAGTTATATATAATGAAGAAGAAGCAAAATTAATTAAGAAGAAATTAACAAAATATTGGAATTTCACAGAAAACACTCCCTCATATTATGAATGCCCTAATCCAAAATTCCCACATTTTAGTTTACGTTCTGGAATTCATCCATTAGGTTATTGCATACCATGTTGTAAAAAATCATTAAGTGTTTCAGATTCAAGTTCTCAAAAAATCAATGAAAGTTGTCTGAAAAAATTTTCAGATGGTATTAAAGATGATGTTGATATTGTTAAATCAGATGATGATTTATCTCGACATATTTTATCAAATGGAAAATTTATTCCACTCGATCGAATAGGAGAATTGCCAAAAGAAATAAATAGTGGATTATTTCTTGATGCATTCAATGAATCTTACAACTTATTTTGTTATGGAGTTGAACAAACAACATCAACTATGTCTGATGCAGGATTCGCATATTCAATTGCATTTTTATTAGCCTCTGAAGATGAAAATTCAATCAATGTTTTAACAGAGTTAGCTAATATGGTTTTAGAATTTGGAGATACTTATTATGCATTAGGAGATGGAAGCGGAGCATTCTTCCAATCAGGAAAAGATTTGTGTGACGCCATTATTAATACATTTGTTGTGAAATCTGATGAATTATCACCATTTTCAATGGGTGGATTTGCGAATGAACATTGGAAATCTATTTTAACTGAACTTGTAAGACATGTTTACAATGTTGAAATCATTTGTATAACTGAATCATTACAACTTGAATTATCTCAAGAGGCATTGATCAATATACAAAAAAAGGAATCAAGTGTAATATTATTATATGTGTCCTCGTATGGAACCTACCCTATTATTGCATTAAATCCTAAATTTTATTTAAGAACATTTTTAAAAGATAAATGGATGGCAGTTCGAAAGATTTTTGAATTTTGGAATGAAGAACAAAAAAGCAAAGATGCAATGTCTGATAATGTGTTGATTTGCATTTATGATATGTTGAATACCGTTGTGATTAATTCTTCTAAAGCTCCAGATTTATTACGAATTGTGTCGTATATTGCAAACTCAGAATCGAGATATAGATTAACCGAACGATATATAGATTTACATAATATGTGTTATGGAATTAAATTAACATCCAAGATTACATCCAATGATGTTTATGTGCCAATAACTCGTTCATCATATCCAGTTGATGAAATTTTAACAATTTATGGAATAAGACCAGAAACATCTAACATTTCAAAAGAATCATTATTAGATTTCATCAATGATTATAATAGATGGATTGTTGAAACTCCATATAATGAAGGTTCTTTAATAAAAATAGATAAAAAAGTGATTTTTAATAACAAAGTAATTGGATTTAAACACGATGGATTATATTTCTTTCATTCACCAAGTGATTTAGAAGATGGAGAAATTTTACAATTTGATACTCGCGAAATAGATAGATATATAATAAATAAAACATTGCATAGAGTTGAAATTTTAGATGAACATAAAAAATTAATTGAAAAAACAAAGAATAAAAATCGTTTATATCAGTTATTTTTAACCGAGTTTGCCACAGTACTTGATATTGATAGAAATCTTAAAATGCGTGAAAGTTTGATAGAATTAATTAAATCCACACAATTCACTAATCCAAAATCAATTTCACAATTAAGACATAGATATTATCAATTATTAATTAGTTATCCAAATGATTTAATTAACATTCGCAATGCGACTACTCGTGCATTAATTATATCGCCAAAAAATATGAGTGATGAAATCATTAAGACGATAGATGCAACAATATTTGATTTTGATAAACAAATATTAAAAGAATTAAGAGATCTTCAATATCCAAAAGATGAAATACTGAAAAAATTACAATATTTATTAAAAGACAGAATAATAATTTCTGATAATGAAGAAACAAAACCCTCTGATGATAATTTATTTATTTCGTGCAAAGAATTGATAAATAAGGGATTATGTCATGATGGAAAACTAAAAATACCATCAAATAAAATTGAAGATTTTTACGATTTATTAATTTATGATATAAATAACAGAGATAAATCATTTATATTATTATCGAGTGCTGGAATATTTGATAAAACCAAATTTATAAAAAGAATAGGAGAGCATTTATTTATTCAAATAATATCTTGATTTATCAAATATATGGCAATCACATAACCAATAACTAAAAATATTCCTTGTAAAATTACACCAAATGATGTTGGACTTCTTAGCTTAACTGCACTTTCTCCAAATTTTTGTAACACACTGGTTGTCATCATATCACTCACAACCACTAAAAATAATATAAACAATATAAAAATTAGTTTTACATTATTGACTCCAAATTTTATATTTTTATACGATGTTTCTGAATTTAATGGCACTGAATCCATTACGGAACAATTTACATATATATATAAACTTATCTTAATTGGCAACAGTTTTTCTAACATATTTGCGTTTTACTGTTACTCCGCCATTCTCTACTTCTTTATCTTTTTTTGGTTTTATACAAACAAGAGATTTCCAATATTCATCAAATAATCGTTTAAAGAATTCATAAATATCATTTGCAAATGATATTGAATTACAACCTAAAATATTAATTTTACCTTCTTGAAAAATGTTTATTCTTGGTGAATTATCATTGTATTCAAATCTAAATGAAACTTTTATATCTTCAATTGCTGGTTTTACTTCTTTTACTTTAAATGGAGGCAAGAGTTTTATATCACCAGTTATCTCTTTCATAATTAATAAATCAGTCAATTCTAATTTATATAAATATGTGGCTAATGCCATTAAATTAATAAGAATTCTTGGACTATTTCTTATTAATCTGAATTTATAATTCAACATCTTTGGAATTTCCCATTGAATTTCAACTGGAAACTCGGATAAATGTAATGTATTCAAATAATCAACAAAAGTCAAAAGAACTTCATGCCCATCAGATAAATCTTGATTTATCACCCCTGGAATTTGCATTTCTCCAGTTGTTGGAAAACACTTTATAAAATATTTCTTTACTACTGTTGGATTTAAAGAAATAACTGGTTCAACTGCACTATTAAAACATGTGCCATCACCTTGACGCTTTCTTAAGCCAACTTTTTCTTTAGGATGTTTTACGTATTCCTCACTTCCTTCCATACATCCATGTCCGAAATTACTATTAACTGCAATTACTGTCATATTTAAATTATTTTTGATGATTTCAGTGAAATCAGTTGGTGTTATATTTAAATTTGTCAATTTTGCAACATATGTGCAAACAAATAATTTCAGTGGTATAAAAATACCGTCTGGCTTTGAAAGCAAGACCTCATCCGATTCTTTTTGGTAATTTGCTATGTAAATCTCCATTTTATATAGTAATATACCATTTATTCAAATTTGAATCAATTAAACAATCAATAAAATGGGTATACTATATCTATGTCAATTGCCTGAATTACGCGGAACTAATCGTTTTAAGATTGGTTATACCAATGCATCCATAGAACCACAAAATAATTCCAAATACTTTTGTAAGGTTGATACTTGTGATGTATTAAATTTATGCAATTCTGTTCGAAAGCATTTTAATGCAAAATTTAAGTTGATTACAGGAAGAAATCATTTTGAAGGAAATCGTGAAGAAATGAAAGAAGAGTTTGTAAAACATGCAATGAAATTTAGAAATCCAAAAATGAAAATCATTTCATTTGAATAATTATTTTTTCAATATAATAATGGAGAATAATATTTTGATGTTTGAAAAGATTGGTATTGATTGTACTGATTTTTATAAAAAGAAAATATTTGGAAGTGATAACCATATTGAACAATCATATTATTCATTATGTTATAAATATCATAAATTAATGAATAAAGAAAGGTGTGGAATCAGTGATTGCTTCTGTAATAATAAGGGAAAATTTTTATTAACAAACAATTAAACAATGTTAATAATTATTCATATAAATCAAATGGATGATGTTATATATTCGCCACATATATTGAAATTAAGTGGAGTATCCTTAAAAAATTGTAAAACACTGGATGAGTTTTTTGAAGATAAACTTTTAAACGATGAACGTATAATAGATGAATCACCAAATGATGAAATCAGTATGTTAGATATGATACCAAGTAATTTTACTTCATTAGATGAATATCCAAAATACACAAATTTAAAATGTTGGTCATGTAGTTTAAATTTTAATACAATTCCAATATTTGTTCCAACATTTATTCAAACAACATCTGATAATATTAATATTGGAATCAGAGGCAATATGTGTTCTTTTAATTGTGCATCATTGTGGATCGATACAATGTCAATAAATTTAGAAGAAAAATGGAATCTTCATCAAAATTTGTGTTTACTATTTTTCATAATGACTGGTAAATTTATATCTTATATCAAACCAGCATTTTGTAAAACAAAATTAAAGGCATATGGCGGCGAGTGGGATGAGAAAACATTTGTTCAAGAAATGAAAAAAATAAATCCATATGATGATACTTATTCTGAAATAAATTCAGAAGAACGAATTAAGACATTGTATAATATAATCAATAAAAATTCGTTAATTATAAAAACAGAGAATTCTTTGTGGAAAATATAATATAACCTAACACTTGCATAAAACTGTCTGCAATGTGACTATCTGATTTTTCATTAGTTGTTGTAAATAATTTTTCAATAATTGAAAAATTATATATACAATGTTTTTTATTTGCATATTTTCTTGAATACTTTTTTGCAAAATGATAATATCTACCGTGTTCTGTCAATGCCACTTTATTTTTAAGAGATGAACCAACTGTTTTTATATTGTATTTAGCAAAAAGTGTCATCAATGATATTTCAATCATTTTTGATTTTTGATTAGGATTCATTTGTAATTCCATGAGAACTGTATAACTTTGATCAATAATTGGATATATATTTTTTTCCACATAATTGCATAAATTTCTTATAATATTGATATCATCATCTGCTGATATATCTATTGTTTTTTTATGTGTTATTGTAATTAACGATTTAAGTGTTTGTAAAACACTGTTTAAATCATTTTCATTATATAATTCATTTAAATTTATTTTTTTTATTTCGCATATTGTATAACCAAGTGTTTTTATTGCACAATCAAAACTTAAAAACTTCATTTGTTATCTAATTGAAATATTGATTATACAAATAAATAAGAATGAGTAAAGCTCCGAGGTTGGATGCTCTTAATATTACAGGAATTTCTAGTTTAATTAATAGACAAAATATTAAGAATGATATTGATTTGGAGAGTATTGAAAAGTCTATTATGAATAAATCTGAAAGCACTGATAAGAAACAAGAGCCAGTGAATAATTATTCTAATGAAATAAATGAATTAGCTGAGCAACTTGGAATTGATTTATCTATTGACACTCCTGCTAAGAAAACTCAAGTTGTTGAAAAGAAACAATCTGTCAAAAGTAAGTCATCAAGTGGTTCATCAAAATCGTCATCCAGTGGCTCACATTCTTCATCAAGTGGCTCACATTCTTCATCAAGTGGCTCACATTCTTCATCAAGTGGCTCTCATTCTTCATCCAGTGGTTCTCATTCTTCATCCAGTGGTTCTCATTCTTCATCAGAATATTCATCAGATGAATCATCAAGTGTTAATAGTAGTGTTATTTCTAATTTTGAAAATAAACATGGAATTAAAACTGATAAGAAATATTATGAAAAAAGACGAAAACTTGGAAGACATTCATACGAAGATGAAACTGAAGAACAACAAAAACGTAGACACGTCAATAGCATTATTGATGACATAAGAGGAGAAACTAAAACATCATTTGGTGTTGAAAGAGAACGTGTGCAAGAAATTAAAGAATCTAAGTTAGAACAGATTGGACAATTAAAATTAGCATTAGAAGATGATGAGGTGGATTGTTCTGGAATTTCAAGTCTAAATGCTGAAAGTTCTATGAGTGAAATAGATTCTGTGTTAAGTTTGTTAAGATTAAAAAATGACAGAAATCGTTATTCAACTGTTGCGAGCGAAGTTATCACTGGTTTGGCCGAAGGAATTGAAATGGTGTTCGATGGCACAAGAAATATACCATTAACAAATATCAGACCCGATTATACTGGTTATCACAACACTGTTGCAACAAAATTACATCGAATGAGATTTGAAACATCACAAGTGGTTGGAAATATTATTGAAAAATATAATATTGGAGCATCTTCAAGAATTTTATTAGAATTATTGCCAAGTTTCTTTATCTATCCGTGGGATAGAAAACGTCAAAAAAGTTCCCCTGGATTAGCTAACGATTTTGAAATCAATGATTCGAGAAATGCTATGAATGTATTACGCGAATCTGAAGAAAAAAAGAATTTGGATAACATTTAGACATCATTTATCCGATGTCTTATTTTGACATCACAACACGATGTCATATTTTGACATCATTTATCCGATGTCTTATTTTGACATCGGATAAATGATGTCATATTTAGACATCACAACACGATGTCATATTTAGACATCACAATACGATGTCATATTTAGACATCACAATACGATGTCATATTTAGACATCTTCTTTCATTAGTTTGGCCAATACTTTTCTACTCGTCATTAAAGTCATAGTCATCAAAACTACTATAATGAATAATAAAACAATTTTTATATATTGTACCATCATTTCATTACTAATTTTTCCAACTGTAAAAGATTCTCTACCATGTGGAACTAATGAAGTCCAATTTGGCGGTCTTTCGTCGTACGCCACATTGTATATTGCCCTCATTTTTCTATTACCCATAGGTTCTTTACATGGTTGTTGAATTTTTTTAACTTTATTTGCTAAATAAATTCCAAGATCATTATCGTCTGGTGGTACATATAATGTATCCCCGTAAACTTTTGTATAATCCTCCGATGACCAATCATTCATTCTATATATAACATCTATATATTTTTTTTAACAAATGAAGGAATCTCTTCATCTTTAATCACAGCATGTTTTATTATTTTATTCATTTGTTCAACTTCTTCATTACTCAATGTTGTAGTCCATGCAATGTATAACATTGATGAATTATCTTTTAGTGATATTTTAACATCAAAACCTCTTTTAGATAAACTCTGTATCAACGTGCTGTATAAAATTCTTTGTACATCTTTTTTCTCTAATCCACCTATACTCGATATCATAGGTATTTCATGTATCATAACATTCCTTCCCCATGATTTAGGAAACTGCAATAATTTATCATCAATAATTTGCAATTGTTCTTTAATTATTACATTAAATATATCTTTCTTAGTTCCGCTTTTATTCAGTTGGCTCACTGGTATAGCCATTATGTTATATAAAACCAAATTTTTAATTATAACAATTCAAACAAAAAATAAGTATAACCAAAATTATGGCACATTTTCCAATAATGAAAAAATATTAGAAAAGATAAGTTTTATTACCGATTCATCATTCAAGACTATTGTTTTAAATAATGAAGAAAAAAATAAATTACTCATAGATTATGGAACTGAACAAATTAAATCAGCACAATATATTTTCATATATGATTATGAATGTATGAAACATTTAACAATGTTATCTTTTATTGAAAAACAGGTTTATTATATATCAAAACATTTTAATAATAGAACTATAAAACAAATAATGAAAACATTATTTGATGAAGAAGTAGATGACTGTCCTAATTCATTTTGTAATGCAATAAATTTGAAAAAATAGTCGAACATTATTTTTATGTAATTTAATCATTCAATAATTTTCTTATATGTAATCCAAGATGTTTTGCAAAATTACAGGGTACTGCATTTCCAATTTGTTGAATTATTTGTTGATTATTTCCACAAATAATATATTCCTCTGGAAATGTTTGAATTCGTTTTAATTCTGTAATATTAAGTCTCCTAATATTTTCTTCACCATACTTAACTAATGCATCGTAACCATCTTTCCAATATCTTGCTGATATGGTATAACACGGTTTGTCTAACTGTACATATTGAGCTCCAAAACCTTTTCCAAGTTTTTTATTTGTTTCTTGTCTTCTTTTTATTCCATCAATTGCTTTTTTTGAGAGAAATAATTTGTTATCAACATCATCACGATTTTGCAAGACATTAGCAATTGACATATCTTTATCAATCTTTATCGGCTCAAAATGTTTTATTTTTAATTCTTTTAACGTTCCAATAATAATAACACGTCTTCTTTTTTGTGGTACTTCATAATCATTTGCATATAATTTATATACCTGCATGTCGTAATTAGTAAAACTTTGTAAAATTGTATCAATAACTTTTTTATTATTAATTTTCATTGAAAGAATTCCAATCACATTTTCAATCATGAATAATTTTGGTTTGTAATACTCGACATATTTAACATATTCCAAGAAAAGAACATTTCTTGAATCATCCTCACTTCTATTACCAGCCATACTAAACCCTTGGCACGGAATTCCTCCAACTATGATATCGATCGATTTATCACATTGTTTGTTAAATTCTTCTGGTGAAAATTTTGTTAAATCTTGATTTAAACATATATGATCAAAATTTTTAGAACAGCTATCAATGCATTCTTTTAATATATCAATACCTGCTATGACATTCAGTTCTGCATCTATCAATCCTTTGGATAATCCGCCACAACCACAAAATAAATCCAAAACATTCAACATCTATATAGTTATGTAATATAAATTCAAATTAAAAAATTTACTTTCTGGCATCATTTATCCGACGCCGTATTTTGACATCATTTATTTACTTTCTGGCATCATTTATCCGACGCCGTATTTTGACATCATTTATTTACTTTCTGGCGTTGTAGAATCTGTGACGCATCCTCCATCCCGTTGACATGATTGTACTACAAGATTCAAGCATTTGGATGCTCAATCTTTCTCTAACTATATATTTATCACCAATTGAGTAGTAGATGTGTCGAATGTTGAGATGTCGACATCTCAACATTGATACAATGCAGTGAAAACAAGGTCTGCTGTAACATAATTCTCCGTTTGCATTGATCTTCAACACAATCAAATCAATTGGCTTTCTGGAAGGACGACATCTTGACAATGCGTCAACTTCACTATGAATTGAATCACATAACACATCAATGTTGACACCTGTATTACCAGTTGCCACTCCTCTAATAGAGTTTCTCCCTATAACCTTCTTTTTTACCCTGCTGAGTAGAATAGGCGATGGTAAAATGCGTCGACTTCACACCACACTCCTTCACACCACACTCAATCGCCAACCTACCATAGTAGTTCTTCTCCATTTGTGCGACGACCAACACTATATAAAAAAATTAATTCAATTTTACACGATAACGCATTCTCCATCCTGTTGACATAATGGTGAGTGGTGATTTCAACATCTGATTCACACTCTCTCTTACTACATGTTTATCACTAATAGAGTAATACACGTATCGAATGTTAGTATATTTATGTCGTATCATGGCAACAATACAATGATAACATGGTCTGCTATATTTCATCTCTCCATTCAAACCAATTTTTATAACTACCATATCAACTTGTTTTTTTGAAGTTTTCAGTTTTGACAATGCTTTAATTTCCGCATGAATAGTATTGACAAATACATCTTTTTTAATACCTGTATTTCCATTTATTACTCCTCTTATTTCATTTCTACCCATATCCATAACTTGCATGTTCCTCTCTTTTGGTATACAAGTATGCTATATGATTGGATTTCATATGTGATGGCGATACATTATCGGGAAATGAAAATTTGTTATAATAATTAATCATACTTCCTTCGTGCAACCTCAAAAACATGTTAAGATAACTATGCCTGTTCGACATTCTACCTTAATATAATATATAATTCAATTATATATTTAATTTACACAAATCTTTATTTGCTTTTATATAGCTACTTAACCGCTAATATGTCAGCTGGAGCCGTATTCAAGCTAATTGCCAACGATGGCAAGGCTGATCGTATGATTATGGCCACTGCGCTACTAAATCAACGTATTAAGGAGGTTATGTGCGCCCGTACTCGTGCTGGAAAGGATGATCCAACTCCAACACTTGTTGATCTCGAGCGTACGCACATCCTCTACGTGAATGCCCATTTCAAGCCATTCGCAGCCATTGGCTACGAGTATAACAAAGTTCGCCCACAATCTGGTAATCCAACACTTGGAGGTGGTGTAACATTTAGCATCCCTCAATTTGGCGATTTCTTCCATGACATGGTGTGCCGAGTGCGTCTAAGTGCATTCCAAGGTGTTGCTGGTCTTCCACCACTACAAGCAAACGGCGGTCCATTTCCATTAGATGGAGGAGCTCAAACAGCTCCATTTTATAATATTGTCGATCCGTGTGGGAAGCAACTTGTTGCGGGGAGTCGTGGAGTAACACCAGTTCAATCACAAGTTCAATATCAAAATTTTGTTCATTATTGCGAATATCCAGGAAATCGTCTATTTAATCGAGTGAAGTTTGATGTTAATGGAAATCCACTTGATGAGTATGATACAATGGTTCCAACAATGCTTGAGAAATTTTGCACACCACCAAACAAACGTATTGGACACGATCGTTTAGTTGGTCAGGAAACTCCATTAACTGGTTACGGCGGTCTTTGTTGTGCAACTGTTACCGATGCTGATACATTAACATCTACAACATGGAACACTCCATCAAATATTACTAAGTTTACTGAGGGACAAAGTAATTCAACTGTTGGTCTATTTAATGCCGGTGCAACTTTGGCTGGAATTGCAGGTACTGATGTAGCAAATGTCGCACTCAATGCAGTCATTCCACAGATTGATATTTCGCGCAAACTCAATCAAATTGTTAATGGACCGCAAACACCAAAACCAGAACAGGCGCCACTTGAGATTTGGAACAAACTACGTTTCTGGTTCAATGACGATGTTCGTCTATCAATTCCATCAGTTTCAATTCCATTTGGTCAACGATTTATTACTATTGATCTTGCTCAACAATCAGTTCTTACATATGAATTTCCAAGCATTTATCTTGAAACAATCACAGATGATGGTGCCAATCGTCGTACATACACATATACACCAATTTTCCAACGATTTGGAATGACATCGGTTTCAATTCTAAAGATGGAGCTTTATATTAATAATATTTTCGTAAATCCAGAAATTCATGATATCTACATCAAACGCATTGGATTTTCACTCATCCGTGTATATCGTCAACAGTCTCAGCAAACTAATCAGGAATCTGGTGATGAGAAATTACTCTCACAGCTCAAGTGGCCAGTCGAATATATGTTTGTTGGCCTTCGCCCCACGTGGAATGTTAAGGATATTACTACAACTGGAACACTGGTGACTGGTGGTAATCAAAATCAATGGCGCGACTGGCATCGTCTTACTCGCATGGTTGATGCCAAATGTGATGAAAAGGATCAAGCATTTACAGCTAACACAGGTGCTCCATTATCGGCTGGAACATCGGTTGGCAAAGTCATTCCAGATCGTTATTATCTTCCAGTTCCGTCTGTCAATTCGATGTCTCTCATTGCACATGGTATTTCCATCTTTGATGATTTCACTGACAAATTTTATAATCAATACATTCCGTATCACTATGGCGGCCCATCGCTAATGACTCCGGATGATGTTGGTGCGCTATTTGTCAACATGGCACTTTTCCCACGCAGTTATCAGCCAAGCGGTCATCTTAACGTTTCGCGTTCGCGTGAGACATATTTGAAGTGGACTACATCATATATCTCATCGAAGACTCCAGCTGATCTTCTTGTGGTTGCAGTTGCACTGAATTTTCTACTTATTACGGACGGCTCAGCAGTGTTGCGTTATTCAACGTAGGTGACGGTTCGGCGGTTAACTTTATACTACCTAACGCACAATTGAATATATATTTTTTTATAATGTAAAATGTCTCTTTATGAAAGAGCTCTTAAAAAAATAGAGGAAAAGGAAGGAAAACTCATTGAAAAATATGATGAAATATATTTGATTGTAGAATGTAAAAATGGTCATACATGGACTCCTCGGATTCATAATTTAGCATCTTGTAATAGTTGGTGTCCAGAATGTTATGGAAATAAACCATTGACAATTAAAGAAATGATAGAAATAGCAATTAATAGAGGTGGTGAATGTTTGTCAAAAAATTACAATGGTTTAAAAATGAATTTATCATGGAAATGCGCAGTTGGGCATATATGGGATGCAACTCCAAATAATGTAAAAAATCATAAAAGCTGGTGCCCTCATTGTAAAATTAATGTTGGTGAAGAAATATCCAGAGCAACATTTGAAGAAGCATTTAGAACTGAAGACGGAAATGCAATTTTCAGTAGAACAAGAAAAGAATCATGGATGGAAGGATTAGAACTCGATGGATATAACAAAGATTTACAAATTGCATTTGAATATCAGGGAAAACAACATTATGAACGAGTTGAACATTTTCAAAGAAATGAAGGTGATTTTGAAAAACAATTAGAACGAGATAAACTAACACTAGATAGATGTATTGAAAATAAAGTTAAATTGTTTGCAATTCCATATGATGTTGGTTTTAAAAATATTAGAAATTATGTAAGAGATGAATTAATAGAAGGTGGTTATCAAATTATGGAAAAAACTTGTGGCGATGATGAATTTTATGACACAATAAGAACAAAAAGTATTAACTCACAAAGACAATATGACAGAGCTTTGGAAATTGTTAAAAGAAAGGGTGGAATACTATTAAGTCAGGAATACATTGGATATAGAGTTCCATTGCATATTAAATGTGGTGAAGGGCATGAATTTTATGCATCACTGGAAGCTATCGATGAATTGCCATCTTCAACATCTCCAAGATTTTGTCAAGTTTGTGGTGGTACAACTAAGAAACCAGATGATGAATTAAAAAGTAAAGTTGAGGCTTGTGGTTTTACTTATAAAGATGTTAAAAGTATTAGAGATAAGGGTGGAAAAATGCGAAGATATTTAACAGTTGTTTGTCCAAATGGACATGAATATGAAGTATCATGGGATAATTTCTGTCCGAAAGATAATAAGCCGAAAAAAGGATGTGATAAATGTTTTCATAAAGAGTTAGGAAAATCTAAACGAATTGATATAACAGAATGGTGTAAACAGAATAATATGTTAGTATATGATTATGTTAATACAACTGAAGAATGTTCATGGGAATGTGAAGTTTGCTTCACAACATTTGAGACCAACTTTCTTAAACTCAAACAAAAAAAGATACCTTGTACTAATTGTTTTATTAATTCAATGTCAGAAAAATACAACATTCAGCTATTGAATAAACAAGATGATATCAATGCAACAACAAAATTAAATTGGAAATGTAATGATTGCAATGATGAATTTGAAATATCAGTTATTTCATTTGGATTGAAAAAAATCATTTGTCAAAAATGTAAAAAATTGAATATATAGTGTATTACATAATAAGATGAATACTTATAAACTTATTAAAGTAATAAGTGAAAATTGTGTTGAAGTTATGTGTAAAAATGGCCATTTATCAACTCTTCCTATAATAAACTTTGGTGTCCAAAATGTGATTCCATAAATGTTCGTGGTGGAATAAATATTCTTTGGAAGAATGAAACTCAATCAAAAAAATATCCCACTTAAAATTGAATTTTCGCCATAAAGATATTAAGGAAACTTTATGAACTTCATTTATTATATAGTAAAAATTATGAATATCGTCTTTAAATTAAATTGGAAATGCAATGACGAATTTATTATCTCGGTTATCTCATTTGGATTAAAAAAGTTATTTGTCAAAAATGCAATAAATTATGTTGAAATATTTTTTGCAACATAATAATCTCCATACATTGAATGTTTATAAATATAAATAATTGGATAATCCTTTTTAGGAAATATAAAAGAACCTTCAGAAAAATCATCATATGCTGGGCATGATGATTTTATTACTGCAATATTAATTTTATATAAAACAACAAATGCAATTAATATTTCATCTGAAAGTTTTAATTTTATTTCCGTTTTATCTATAAAATATGAATGAAATTTTTGATAATATCCAATTTTTTCACTAAATAATTCTGCGAAATGACATATTTTATGTTTAAATGTTTCTTCATCATCATAACCACGACCTCTATAAAAGTTTACATACATAAAATTAAAGAAATCTGAATTTTTTGTTTCTATGTCAATATCGAGTTGATGAAAATATCTACACAAATATTGACACTCGGGTTTTAAAACTGTTCCTGACGAACTTTTAATATTATATTTTTCTTTTTTGATATGTTTTATTTCGAACATATTAGATAAAACCTGTTTTTCTTCATTTTTTTTATTTTTTTCATTTTCTTCTTTTATTATATCATTAATATTAATTTGTGTAATTTGTCTTTTTATTTCTTCTCTACAATATGTTAATTTTCCACATTCTTCATCGTTTATTGAATATCTTAATTTATCCTCAATAATTGATAAATCATGTCTTAATTTATCCATTTTTATATACTTTATATATATTCAATTTTAATTGTAATAAATTAAAAATTGAATGATATTTTATCTATAGTGTTGTCTCCTTCACAATGGCAGAGGAATCTCCATCTGTGTGGAATATTGAGACCTCTAAACATAACAGTTATACAGCACTCGGTAGTTCTTACGTGCCTCTAAAAATATGGAGACTTTGTGAAAAAAATTATGAGAAAGAACATGAAAGATATGTTTATATATTGAATTATATGAGTAGAATTTGGACTCCATTTATCACGAGTCTTCATCGTGAAGACTATAAATATCATCTTGATCATGGACTTAAATATCTTGGATGTCATCTTCCAATTACTTTGATTGAAGAAGTCGAAACAATTATGTTGGAAGCTGAAGAAGCACTTCTTGGAGTTTATGATCAACAAACTATGCTTGAAATTATGCAACAAGCGAAGTATTTGCTCAAGCAAGTTAAATATCATTGTTAAATTTGATTTTTTTATTTATATACATCTCTTGCGATGCCTCCACTGGAAACCATCAGCAATATTCCACTTAGAAAACAAGCATTAATGAGAACAACCATTTCACCATTTCTAGTTGATGATGCATTACGTCCATATTTTATAAAACTTATGAAAGAATGGATTTATATGCAAGAATATAATCTAAATGAAATACAGATAAAACTCAAAATACGAAGAGGGAAAAATTGAATAGTTTTTTATCTTATTTGTTGTTGTGTCGGTTGCGATGGGATATTCCACAAATAAGTGGTTTGACTATAAGTATTTTTATTACGAGTGTGAAGATGAGGAAGAGGAAGAGTATGATGAGGAAGGGTGTGATGATGTAGAGTATGATGATGTAGAGTATGATGATGTAGAGTATGATGAGGACATACATCATCGTTTATTGACAATATCAACATACCAACCTATAAGTCCGATTAAAATTTGAATACTTTTTTTTCTTATATGTCTGGAAGATGTCTTCGTTTGAAGAATTTCTCTCGATTTACGATAGTGTTAAATTTGTTAAACTACGTAAAGATGTATGTACCATAATCGATCATATTGAATATGAATTGATATTTAAAATTGTAACATGTTATAGTGAATCGGAATATCGCCATTATTCATTCGTTGTCAATTCCATTATTTATAGATTGCAAAATTGAATTTTTTTATTACTATATAAGACGATGTTTTCTGTAAAAGAACATATTGTGAATGGTTGTTATATCATTCCCCATAAAATCAATGATAATATTTATGTTGAATTCACGTATGGAAAAAGTGATTGGTGGCTTCATGTTAAAAAAATTGATTCAGACTGCATCATATTAGTTCATCCTGAAGAATTTATAACTTTTAACAATGCTTCTCAAATACTGTATCATCAGATGGTGCGTCTAAATGGTCAATGTTCTAGAATTGTTTATAATCAACGATATTGGAATGATAAACATGAAGAAATACTTTCAAATTGGATAACAAGATGGAATGTTCTTGTTGATAAAATAAATATTGCATTTAAACAACTAAGTAAATGTAAATCAGCAAACGATTGTCTTAGAATCGTTTATAAAATGAATATGTATATTAGTCATTTGTACAAAACTATTTTGAGTTAAAATTGAATTTTGTTTTTTTATATTAATATAACAATGGCTTTATCTATTGGAGAATATATATATGATATATTTCGAGGTAAATGGTTAATTGGAAATTTAATTGGCAGAGGAGGATTTGGTTTTATTTATAAAACATCGGGTAATAATGTTATAAAATCTGAACAAATAACTAGTGTAAATCCTCTTGATACTGAAAGTGCATTTTATCGAACAATCAAGGAAAAAGATAAACAAAATTTCTGTAAAATTATGGGAATTAACCATCTTGGAATACCAAAATACACAATAAAAGGTGAGAGTGAAGATAAAACAAAACAATTTATTGTTATTCAATACATCGGCACATCTCTCGATAAACGTTTGGCAGATTGTGGAAACAAATTTTCATTAAAAACTGTTTTACAATTGACAAATCAATTATTATATATTCTTGAATTTCTACATCTTCACAATTATTCTTATGGAGATTTAAAAAGTAGTAATATTATGACTGACGATATCAACCCTGAAAATGTTTACTTAACTGATTTCGGACAATGTAAAATGTATTGCTCATCAAAAGGAATTCATGTAAAAGAAGAAAATAAATCCACAGTTGACGGAACAATCGAATTTGTATCTCGAGATGCTCATAATGGTAATATTGTATCACGCACTGGTGATTTGGAAAACCTACTATATCTAATTGTGCGTTGGCTCGATGGAACATTACCATGGATGAGTAATCTAAATAATGCATTCAAAATGAAAAAAGATTTCATAAAAGATTATAAATCTATGCATTCATTTGTTAATGAACTATTAACAGAAATCAAAAAAAATTCATACACAGACAATCCAAATTATGCAAAATTGCGAATTGCATTATTAACTTGTGCTGATGAAAATAAGATTACGCTGAATAACAAGTGGGATTGGATTATTTAATCGAGATAAGTAATCGAGATAAGTAATCGAGATAAGTAATCGAGATAAGTAATCAAGGTAAGTAATCAATATTACTTTATAAGATTACCAATCAAGATTACCAAATAAGATTGCTAATTAAGATTACTAATCAAGATTACACCTCATGAATCACAACGGTGCCATTTTCTCCTTTTTCACCACTTAATAAATCACTTTTTCCCCTTCCCCCTTTTCCCCCGAAAACAAATACATTTTTTTTCACATCTCTACTTGTCGTAATAACGATAACAACACCTCCACCACCTCCGCCACCTGCGGTACCATCAATATGTCTTCCTTCTATGTTCTCGCCACTTCCACCCATAGCCGTGATACTACTTCTGTCATTGAAAACAATATTATTTGCCACAATCACAATAACACCCCCTCCACTTCCTCCTCCAGTAGCGGAACCTGCACTTCCACCTCCACCACCATTTATTCTCACATTATTTAAATCTCTTGCTTTCATTGCATTTTCAACTGAATTTAACACCTCCAATCCTCCATCATTAACACTTATTTTTTCATAATTAACTTTTTCCAATACTTCCTCTACATTTTTCTTTCCCTGTCTCCCTCCTTTTCCGCCACATGCATTGATAAATTTATCTTCTTTAACAAATTCTCCAAAATCATCACACCCACCACCGATACCACCCCCGCCTATAGTTCCACTTTTTGCAATTTCTCCACCAGTTTCACCCATAGCATCATTACCATTGCACGAAATATTGCTATCTTTTTGTAATATTAATCTATTTTTAACAAATAATCTATAACCATTTGTATGTAATACAACATTTTCTTTCAATGTTAAAAAATTGTAATACATATCTCTAACAAGCATAGTATTCATTACCATTGTTGAATTACCGTCAATGCCATTACCAAAAAGAAAAGTACTGTTTAATACAGTACTTCCATTAATTAATACAGTTGGTATTACTGTTGAATTATCTATTGTGATTGCATTGGATTTACCAATTGATAAAAATGTTGTATGGGTTTTTGCTATATTCCAATCTCCTAATATATCAATACCCATTCCGTTATGATTCATTCCATCCTATATATAAGCATTTAAAGATTTAAAATATAACCAGAACCAGCCGCTCCAGCAGTCATGCCAGTTCCATTTGCACCAGCGGCACCACCAGTAACAATAAGATTGCCAGTTGTAAAAGTATTTGGAACCTGTTCTGAAACAACAAATATCAGTCCACCAGTTCCACCACCGCCACCGCCAGATGTTAATCCGGCTCCAGTTTTACCAGCCCCACCAGCCCCACCAATTGCTTTTACTAGACCATTAACTCCACCATTATTAACAATCTTTCGTGCAAATATTACAACAATTCCACCACTTGAACCCCCGCCACCACCAGACCATAATGTACTAGCAGCTCCTGCGCCTCCACCACCACCCGGACTCACTTGTATTTGTTGAATAAATCCACCATCTGGATATGCTTGAAGACGTAAATCGCGTAGAAAATTTACATCAGATTTTAATTTAATTCCTCCATTTTGTACAACATTTGCAGTATACGTTCCTCCAGATCCAGCAGTGTTAGTTCCTGTATCGGTTGCTGTGCCACCAACACCTCCATATGGTGAAATTGTTCCAGCACTTGCAATTCCATATGGATTACTATCACCATTTTGACCAACTGGTAAGCCCGATTGAGATTGCCCACCTCTGCCACCACTTAATCCACTTCCTCTGTATAATGTTCCAAATGGTAAAATACTCCCAGTAGTTATTGCTCCAGCGTCGATGGCTGCGCCTCCGTCGACCCCATTACATTGAATTACGGATGTACCAGCAAATGTTAAAGTATCTTTAACAAAGATTCTGTAATTGCTTGTATTCAAAGTTACGCCATTGCCGATTGTTAAAGTACTATAATACATATCGCTTGATAAAATATCATTATTTGCCGGAACGCCGGGGCCGTCACTTCCATCGCCGAATAAACCAGTGCTATCTTGTAGAGTAACTGGAGCGTTAAAAACAATACTTTCACTTCCAGGTGTGTTATTTACCACAATTATACCAGCACCACCAGTACCAGCGCCAATTTTAATTGTATTTGCACTGTGATCTAATTGCACAGCATTTTGTTGCTTACCAATAGTTAGAGTTGTTGTATTTACATTTCCAATGAACCACGCCCCTGGTAAATCTATGCCAGTACCTCGATTGAACGCCATATTTAATTGCTTATATTATAAATAATATATTAAATCCTGTGAATTATTATTTTACCATCATATCCTTTTTCTCCTTTTGATTCTTCTCTTTTTGAACCACCACCATTCCCTCCAGAAATGTTAATATGTTTTTTAATATCATTCTTTTCATTATTATGCAAAACAACAATTACACATCCTCCTCCACCTCCACCACCCGCGCTTCCACCATTTAATGATTCTCCTCCATTACCACCAATTGCTGTTATCGATGATTCATCTTCAATGACAGCGGTATGAACCACTACAACTACAACTCTTCCACCACCACCACTTCCGCCGTGTGTGCCACAACCCCCACCACTTCCACCATTAATTAACACATTATTTAAATTTCTTCCACTAATCGCATTTTCAATTCTATTAAGAATCTCAACTCCTCCATCATTAGTACTAATTTGATTACATGGTATTCCATCAGTTTTTATTTTCTTATATTTTCCACTCTTGCCACCTCGCCCACCAACAGAATTTTCAACAATGATTCCAGATGTTTGAATAATACTTGTTGTAATATCAGTATCTACATAATCTGTTGAATCCATTCCCGCACCTCCGATACCGAGTGTGCCGTTCGGTAATATTTTTCCACCGAGATGTTCAAATGAATCTTCCCCATCACCAGAAATATTACCAAATAGTGTTAATTTATTTCTAACGAATATTCTGTAACCGTTAGTGTTTAAATGTGCATTTTTAGCCACAATAAGATTGTTGTAATACATATCTCTTTCTAATTTACCACTATCTATTATCGAAATGTCTCCATCGACACCGTTACCAAATAAAGAAAAAACATTATATGACTCTTTTTCAAAACTTTCAAGTTCAATCATTTTCTTTCGGAGATTACTCAATTCTTCAATACATTGCAATACTAATTCATTTTTATTCAAAAGTAATTCATCTCGTTTAACATAATCAGTTAAATCACTTTTTCTTACAATTTGTTCATCTTTTTTGACATAATTATCCAACTCTTCTTTTCTTACCAGCGATTCATCTTTTTTAACAAAGACATTTAATTCTTCTCGTTTTATTGATTCATCTTTTTTAACATAATCAGTTAAATCATTTTTCCTTACAATTTGTTCATCTTTTTTAACATAACTATCTAACTCTTCTTTTCTTACCAGCGATTCATCTTTTTTAACATAACTATCTAACTCTTCTCGTTTTATTGATTCATTTTTCTTAACATAATTATCTAGTTCATCTTTTCTCACTAGTGGTTCATCTTTTTTAACATAACTATTTAACTCTTCTTTTCTTACCAGCGATTCATCTTTTTTAACATAACTATCTAACTCATCTTTTCTAACCAATTGTTCATCTTTTATTTTTACATAATTATCGGATTCAACACTTCCATGAACAGAATCTTCTTTTTCATCTGCACAATTAATCATTTCTCGTAATGTAATTAAATCTTTATCAACCACTGCCTGTAATTTAGCTAAATCTTCTTGCTTTGCGAATCCTTTAACATTGAATCCATTTATTAAAACATCCGGTATTTCCTTTGTATTGTCAATTACTATTGCTCTTTTTTTACCTATTATTAGATTTGTTGTATTCACACTTCCAATAAACCATTCTCCAGATAAATCTATACCAGTCCCAGTATTCATCACTAACTATATATTATAATTTATAATTTTACATCATTTGAAAAATGATTTTCTTTCCATCCCCGCCGTTCACTCCGTTTCCCAAAATTCCACTTCCATTATTCCCTCCATTAACTTGTATATTTTCACAAGTCAATGATTCAGTAATCAACACAATCACTCCACCACCTCCACCACCCCCTCCATAACCAAGTGAACTTCCCCCAATACCACCATTAGAACTAATCATTCCATTTCCTGTGATGTTTTTCGCACAAATAATCATGACACCACCCCCTCCACCCCCTCCTCCACCAATACTAATATTATTGCCAATTCCCGCTCTTCCACCGCACCCTCCATTTATTTTTTCACCATTCAATCCTCTTCCTTTTCTCGCTTGAGTTATATCACTGAACACATTATTTCCTCCTTGATTGCCATTGATTGAACAAGTGTTATAAATTTGATTACTCCCCCCTCCGTATCCTCCATTTCCTCCAATTGAACAAGAAAGATTACTTATCGACGGTTCATTACTCTCAATACTCCCGTCATCTCCCTTTCCTGAATAACCAACACTAAATGTATCTTGATTGATATCACCAGTTCCGCTCCCTCCAATTCCAAAATTGGCGTTACCACCATTCGAATGCAAAATTCCGTTAATTGTTAATGTATCACTCACGAATAATCTAAAACCATTCATCGCCACAGTACCATTGATTGTCAAGTTATTATAATGTTTATCATTCGAATCAGTAAAATTACTTATTTCAGCATTTCCAAGTTCTCCAGTACCAAAAAAATAATTAAAAGAAGTATTCAATTTATCTATTAATTGTTTACCATTTAACAATACTTTTGAATTGATGTTATCAATAACAAGTAAACGATTTTTTCCTAATATTAATTTTGTTGTGTTTACATTACCTATGTACCATTCACCAGACAAATCTATACCAGTTGCCATTATATAAAGAAATTTATTAAATAATTTATGAAACTGTTATACCAATAGCTAAACCAACAGAACCACCAGCCCCGGCGACTGCGGCTGCTCCAGAGGATGCACCCGCCGCTCCGCCAATCCCACCATTAACTTCAAAAGTCGGAGGAGTGCCAGATCCAGAAATTGATCGATTGCATACAATTACTACACCACCATTTCCACCCCCGCCGCCACCACCACCAAGAGTTGCTGTACCACCAGCACCTCCAGCACCTCCATTTGCCTTAACTTTACCAGTTCCTGTAACAGCAATAGCGTTTGCAAATACTATTACCACACCTCCACCACTTCCACCACTTCCACCGGCTCCATTTGCAGCAGTTCCGGCACCACCACCGCCGCCTCCACCAGCACCTCCACAAATTAATCCATAATCAAGCGATCGCGCAGAACGAGCTAGAAAAACATCCCTGAATGTAAGAACATCCGCAACTTGAGTAATCGCGCCAACGACGCCTCCAGCACCTCCAGCACCAGCACCAGTAGAACCAGCACCACCAGCTCCTGTTGCAGTACCAACGCAAGAACGAGTCATTGCAACACTTGCTGAACCAGCAGATCCAGGATTTCCTGGTGCGCCACCGGCACCACCTGCAGTCGATATACCTGATGTTGTTTGTAATGTCCAAATTGTACCAAAAGCAGCAGACGCCGGTGCTCCGCCCGGTGTAGCACCGGAACCAGGGTTGCCATCTGGTCCATTATTTTGAATTGTTCCATGAAGAGTTAATAGTCCTTTAACAAAAATTCTGAAACCTCCAGTATTTAATGTTGTATTAACTGCAATTGTTAGATTATTATAATGTGCATCTGCGGTTAAAGTTCCTGCTAGTGTTGCATCAGCAGTTCCAACTCCAAATAGGGCACTATTTAATCCTCCACTTAGCGTTCCAGTAAATGTAATAGTTGGAGGGACGGTTGTATTGTCGATAGCGATTGCACGACCTTTACCAAGTACGAGACTTGTTGTATTTACACTTCCAATAAACCATTCGCCCGGAAGGTCGATACCCGTTCCAGTTGTTGCCATTATTGATATATATAAGAAAATATATTTTTATAAAGAATATTTGGATATTTTTTGTCTATCTGTGGTTATGTATATTAATTCGTCAGGAAGAAGATTACATATTTCTTCCCAATCAACTTCATTTGATTTAACAGTTTCTTCACTTTGGATATAAATGTAGTATAAAATTCTTTTACTCTCGTGATTATCAGGAAGAATTTGTTCAATTATTTTGAAAATGTAAAATGGGTAATAATTTCTATTCACTCTTCCATTTTTTCTTATTTTTTCTCCAACTTCAATAACTTTTGTGAATAAGTTTTCAACTTTTAATGCCACTTCGTTTGATACGAATGGTGGACCGATACCAGTTAATTTTTTCATTATTAGTGGAACATTTTTGTTTAAATCTGTTCTATTTAATTCTTTTAATATAACGCGTATTTCGTTTACAGTAATCAATCGTAATATTTTGTTATCTCGTTTTATGAGTTTTAATATTTCTTTTAATATTTTCTCACCGTAAAGATTTTCATTATCAGTTTTGTCTCCTAATTCTTCTTCTGGTTCTTTAGCGAGAATTCGACTCCACCAGAATTGAAAATGTCGATTTGGATTGAATGTTCCAGATTTCGCTTTTTGTCCTTCTTGACTGTAGAATTGAAAATCTTCAAAAACAGTTCCGACAAGTTCTTTAATAGCTCCACATTCAGAACAATATAATTCTGAATGTCTTGAATCAACACTCATTTTATTTGTGCAATTTGAACAAACTTCATTGTCAGATATCAATGAATATGATGGGTAAATATATTCATCTCTTGGGTACATTTCTATGTATTTTTGTATTCCACTATTTTTTCTTCCTTTGTTAAATTGTTCTGCAATTTGCATAATTTTATCTATTTCACCAGCGAAGTCTTCTGCCATAACAATTCTTATCATTTCTTTATATGCTTTTATTTTTCCAGTTTCACTTTTCGAAGCAATTACAAATAAATGACTAGTCGATAATATGAAATTGTCTTTAATTAAACATAGTTCGTCTAACAGAGATGAATTATTTATTTTTTCTAAAAATAAATACGCAGATTCATACTTTGATAAAATATGTCTTGTGATACCCTCCATTTTATATTGTTATATATCTATTTAACCAATTGAATATACAATTGGTATAGATAATAAAATGGAGGAAGATTTCGATGTCTTGGTGCAAGATATTATTAAGAATCCAGAGAGGTTGTTAGATAAAAATATTTCAGATGAACAAATCTTAGAAATTCAAAAGCGTTTAAATCCATATGCTGGTATTGGCGGAATTCCTCCAGTTAAAGATAAGAAAAAAATTGTAGCATGTAGTTATACAAATTTGAGAGAAGATTACATCAAGAGATTTACAATGACATCATTAATTGGTTTTGTTTATCAGATTTTCAAAGAATGGGAAGTTCCAGTGGAAAAAAGACGATGGGTTCCACCGTCTAAATCAAAAGAAGTAACTGAACCATTCACACCATCAATGCTTGTACAAATGTTAGAAGCAAATTTGGCAATTGCAAAAGAAGCTGAGTTATCTTCAAAAGGTGTTGCATCGTCAGTTGAAGAAGCTGATAAGATTTACGGAAAAACAACTGGACTAATGTATGCGGCCACATATGCACTCCATCGCAATGGTATTGAAGCTTCCGCAAGACTTAAAAGTAGTGCCGAAGATTGTCTGAGATTTCCAGAAGTGAGAGAGATAATTGAAAAGAAACCAATTCCACAACCATATGGACAATTGGAGATTCCATCACAATTATCAAAAGATATTATTGGTAATTTTCTAAATACAATTTTTAAATTTGATCCATCCGTTCATGTAAGAAGTGCGGATAACACACAAAAAATTAAGGAAGCATTTGAAAATTCTATTGATAAAAATGATCCAACTCATCTACCCCTTCCTGTTATTTCTCAACCAGCAGTTGTAAAAGAAGATCATAAAGAAATTATGAGAGAGTTATCAACAAATAAAAATTGTGCCACCCATATTCTAAGAAATCTTGATTTTGCTTCAGCAGTCAAGGAGATGTTAAAAGAACCAGAAGTATACAAACAATATCTTTATCCAATTACCGAAGTAAAAGAAGCAATAGATACGATTCCATCTCAGGACACATTTCATCGATGGAATTATTATACAGAAGTTAATTATGAAGAGTTAAAAACAATTACAGATGCTATATACCCAGAACGTTCAGATTTAGATTTTGCAATTGGTCTATGGAATGTTTTTGAAGGCACTAGTGCAGAAGTAGATGATCAATTTGACAAACATTGTAAACGTTATCAAGATGAAGTGCCTTCATCCATCAAAGCATTAGAGTTTGGTGGTTGGTCACTACTGTCAGATTTGAAAGAAAATAGAAAGAATATACAAATATACAATAAGAATACTGAAATATTAAAACGAATCTTAGATAGACATGCCGATGATAAAAGAATTGGATCTGAATTAATGAGAAATCGTATCAAACAAGTTAAGGCAAAGAATATCGCAGAAGATGGAGCTGATGCAGAAGGATTGAAAGAATACACGAGACAACAGAATGAGAAAGGTCAAGCAGTCAAAGCTGAGAAAGTTATTTCTCAAGAAGAAATGAAACGTTTAGAGAAAACTAAAGGCAATATCAAGGCGGCGAAGGAGTTAGAAGTAATTGAATCATTTGAAAAACAACTAACCGAGTTATCTGAGATTGAGAAAACAAGACCATTAATTGAAAAAGAAATTCAACAGAGAGATCAAATTCAACGATCATTAAAGATGGCAAAAGAAATGATTGAAGTGCCTGAGGAGGCAGTTCAAATTGATGTATTCACAACTACAGGCGATAATATTAGTAAATCACATTTTTACACAGCTTCAGATGAAGAATTAATTAAACAAAACATTCAATCATCTGAAACCACTCCATTATCCACATCTACGCATCCAGCCGTTATGCTAACTATGAAAAAGTAAAATTGAATTATATATTCTCCTCTTATGGACGCTCGTTATTATACAGATTTGTGTTTGGAGGGTTTGAAGAAAGTGCATAAGCGAGATATTTCAAAAATTCAAAAAGAAGTTTATAAAATGATTGATGAAGCAGATGATAAATCAGCCACTGGAGAATGTGCAAAGGAAATTATTGTAAAATTGTCCGTATTCCTCCATTCTAAATAATTGAATTCTTTTTTTATATATGTCTCCTCGCCAATATGACGCAGTCGCCCGAAGACATCATTCAATGTCTCACGAATTGGTGTCTAAGTGGTTTGAGAGAAGTGCATAAACTTGATATTTCAGAACTTCAAGTTGAACTTTATAGCATTATTGAAGAAGCTGATAATAAATCACACGAAGGACCATATGCTGTAAAAATTATTATAGCACTTTATCAATTTTGTCAAATTCATAAATTGACAACAGATGATACACCAGTATGCATTTCTGTTGACAATATTAATAAAGTATGGGAAGATATTAAACACATTTGTCATCCTGAATAATTGAATTCTTTTTTTACATATATGTAGAAATGGAGGACGCCTTTAGATACTTCATTGGAATGTATGGAATGTTGTGCGATCGTCTTGAATTTCGTGATGATCCATACAATATAAACATATTAAACATTGCATCGTGTATTTATAATAATAATAGATACACGACTGACAATAATAGAATCAATCGTGGTATAAGTTCATTTGCAACACTGATCGAACGAGTGGCACGGCATAATGTCTATCGATAAAAACAATAATTTGATAACCAAGGGAGGAGTCATAGTTCCTCCCTTAGAGATAACACCGTCATTATTTATTGATAGAAGTTTAGTCATGTATGGTCCGAGTAAAACAGGTAAAACTGTTTTAATTAAACATATAATGAAATTAGTGTATGGTTATATTGAACAAATAATAATAGTATCACCGAGTGAACCTACTAATAGATCATATGAAGGATTTGTCGACTCCCCGTTCATTCACACAAGACTTTATATGCCCAATCCAGATGATCCACAAAAGGATGAAGGTTCAAAGGGTGGATTGCGTTTTTTAGAAGCTATTTGGAAGCGTCAAGAAATATTAGCAGCAGTGTATACAAGGGCTAATAATATTGATGTATTGGCTGGTTTATTCAGTAAATTACCAAAAAGAATAAAAGGAGAAGGTATAAAAAGAATTGAATTGCTAAATGAAAAAAGAAAACAAATAATTAGTAAAATAAAAAACGACAGTGAAAGATGTGATGAAAATATAAAAAATATTAATGAAAAATTTAAGAAAATATTAATATTAAATTATAAAAAATTCATTATGCCATTTTATGAAAAATTATGGGAAATGGATGATATAACTGAAGATGAGCGTTATTCTCTTCAATATTTGAAACTCAATCCAAGAATGTTATTAATATTTGATGATTGTGCTGCACAATTCAAACCATTTTTTAATAAAGAGATTTTTAGATCATTATTTTATCAAAACAGACATTGTTTTATAACAGTTATAATATCATGTCAAGATGATACCGATTTACCAGCAAATTTAAGAAAGAATGCTTTCATAAGTTTCTTTACAGAACCAATTGTTTGTACTTCTAACTTTGAACGTTCATCAAATCAATTTTCTAAAAAAATAAAAAGTTATGTATCGTCAATAGCTGGAGACATCTTTAAAGGTAATAGAAAACTAGCATATATGCGAGAAGATGATACAAAACAACAATTTTATCATATTGAAGCACCGTATCCAGAATTATTTAAATTCGGCTCTTCCGCATTTCACGAATACAGTAAATTAGTTCAAAATGAAGGAACAACAATGGACAAAGATAATCCATTTTATGCCAAATTTAAAATATAAAAAAATGCACAAACATGCATTTTTCACAAATTTTTTTCACACCCCCATCCGCTCAGACCAAAGACGCGGCGTCGCATCCTCGGCCGAACCCTTGTCATCGGCAGAAGGGGCGAGAGCGACAAGACTCGGAAATCCAAATGTTGTTGACATATGAATGCCAAGAAGTGCTGCCACCTTCTGAACACAGTTGGTGACCACTTGAGGCACTGGAACTGCATCACAGACCACAGTCAGCATTGTCACAGCAGTCTTGATCTCCGCGAGTGACACTCCAGTTGCAACCTTCACAGGAGCCACCACAGGAGGAGCCATCAAAGTCTTCACGGGCGATGCCACGAGCGTCACCGCCGGAGCCTTCGCCGGAGCCTTCACCGAAGCAGGAGCTACATCGAGGGCAACAGTTCGATCGAACGCGTTGTTGAGTTCGTGAAAACCAACAATTCCGCGCTCGAGGCCGTCGTCAACAAGTGAGAGTAGAATCGTCATGCGATTCAACTTTGTAATCACAGAATTCGGATGCATACATGGGCACCGACTTCCAGTCTGTGGCTTGACGTGGCGTTCATCCTTGCAGTTGCTGCAGAAGAATGAATTGACTTCTGACTTGAAGCCACAGCGATGCGGATGAGCAAACTGACAGTCGTCAATGTTGCAATCGCATACGATCACAAAGAAGAGGTTGCTTTCGCAGTCCTTGCAGTCGTTCGTGTAGATGCAGTAGTGGTGACGACCGTTGCTGCTCAAACGCTGAACTTCCTCAAATGCGAAATTGCGTCCGCACTTGAAGTGGCGTTGTTGCGGGTTCTGAGTGGAACTCACAAGATGCAGGTTCCGATCAGGAAACTCCACCTTCAGACCTTCGTAGATCTTCCGCCCCTCGATGTACGCCTTGGTGTACACCTCCTCGTCGTACTCGTCAAACACTCCGTGCTCGACAAAGATGCTTGAAGTGTTGGCGACCAGCCCGAGTGCGAGTGAAAACCCGCCACCGATGGCCACGAGGCCACCGACTGCAACCACCGCGGTGAATGCAAGAATTGCATTCACGAGTTGCAGACCACTGGCTTCGACAGCCTTCTCTTCGACTGCAGCAGCAGCGGCGACAGCCTTCTGCTTCCGCTTCTGCGACTTCTTTGAAGGTGCCACTTCCACAAAGCCGTCGGCATCACCAGCAGCACCAGCCGCAGCTGACGACATTGTCAAAAGAGACAGGGACAGACATATGAATAAAAAAATGATTCAAATTTAACAAACTTTAATTAAATCAATTTATGCATGTATTTTGCACTGGATATACACTCCCAGCCTGTGCAGTCCATGATGTGCAATATTTAGTTACTGGATTATATCGAGATAGAAATGATCCAATTGTATTTGCGACATTTGTTGTTGGATCTGAAATACAAACTTGTTCTTTTCCGTCTGGTGTATACATATAATTTGTCGGTGAAACATTTTTCGGAAAACTAATTGGACTGTTATTTGTTGATTTAATATAATACAAATCATATGGAATTGTATCATCCAAATCTTTTGCAATGCCATCACTATCAACATATTCTAAAATCCCCCATTCTTTTGAATCTACATCAGCAGTTGTTAAACCAAAATACCACTTTCCGTCTGCATCTTTAGCAGCCACTGGATAATTTAAATTTAAATTACTATCAGTGGTATCATCAGAATCATAACCAATATTATTTTCTGGAAGCAGTGATATCTCAGAAGGAGTAAATTTTATCCATTGATAACAACTCTTTGATTCTGCGGTTGGTGTCATCACAACTGGAGAAGGTGTGATAACTGGAGATATCGAAGGAGGATTGATAACTTGGGGTGAAGAAGGTGTGACAACTGGAGATGGTAGAGGATTTATAACTGAAGATGAAGGAGGTGTGACAACTGAAGATAAAGAAGGCGATACAACTCCTGCGCACATTCCACTATTACACGTTTGATTAACTTTACAATCAGAATTTAATTTACATTTTTTTCTTATAACAAACCAATAATATGTGGCAACAATTATTAAAATAATCAAAACTATAATAATAATCAAATGCATTTCTATATAACATAATACATATTTAATTTTTACATATATTCGGTACTGGATACACGCTTCCTGCTTGTGACGGCCATGGTGTACAAAATTTAGTAGATGGATTATATCTTGATAAGAATCCTCCATGTGTATTTGGTGGATTTGTAGATGGATCAGAAATACAAACTTGTTGTGTTCCATCAGGTGTTAACATATAATTTGATGGTGATACATTTTTTTGTAAATCAATATGACCACTATTTGCTGATTTAATGTAATACATTTCATTTGTGCTTAAATTTTGCGGAGTTTTGTTATCTCCCATATAAGTTAATATACCCCAATTGGAATTAGAAACATCTGCAGGCGTTGAACCAAAATACCAAATACCACTTGCATCCTTCGCGGCAACTGGAAAACGTAAATTTAGGTTTGGATTATCTGTCGCATAATCGTATCCAATATTATTAACAGGAAGTGATTTTGTTTCAGATGGAGTAAATTTAACCCATTGATAACAACCTTTCTTTCTAATGACAAACCAGTATATTGCAACAATTAGTAATATAATAAGAACTGCGATAATAATCAAATACATTTCTATATAATGCCACACATTTAAATACAACAATTTTATATACATATAAAATGGATACAATTCATGATTCTAAAGTTGTTTCTATATTTGAAATAATTGGATCGTTCGTAGTTGATACATTTTTTAATCATGTGTACACAAATGCAAAAAACAATGTTGGAACAAATTCAACATTGGTAGATGAATACATTAAACGAATACAATTATATGTACTTGGCATAAAAGATAATAAAAAATATTACGAAAAGGTTGTGAATGGTATGTTGAAATACTTCACACAAACAACTAAATATGTTTCATTAACATATCCAGAGTTTGTTGATAAAATTGTTATAACATGCATTCCAGTTGAGTATTTCAGACAGTTAACAAATCAAGATAAAGATGAAATATTTGCAAGTATTATCACTGATTTAATCTCCTCACTGGCAACATTTGTCACAAGACCTGAGATATTAAGAAAAATTGTTGATGAACATGATAAATCATCACTAGCAACAATTCGTTTATTACAAGATAATTCAGTTAATATTCTAACAACAAAAAGAATTTCATTAATTAATAAATTTATTAAAACATCTAGTCAAGGAAGAGACAACATATCTACTGATGCAATAGATGAATTAAGAAAAATAAATAAAAAATTATGTGAAAAAATAAATGAATATGAAGAAGCGATTGAAGAAATGAATGATCGTGAAGAAAATTATAAGAAATTAATTTCTCTTTTAAAAGAAAAAATAACACAATCAGTTGTTAAAGAAGTGATACCATTACCATTACCACAAGTCAAAGAGGTGATACCATTACCACAAGTCAAAGAGGTGATACCACTACCACAAGTCAAAGAAACGGTACCAATAATTAATAAACAACCAGAAAAAATTTCATTACAAAACTTTTTTAAACCGACTAAATCTCTCATAGATCAAATAGATAATGTACAAGATGATGACGATTCATAATTCATCAATTCTTGGTACAACTTTTGTAGTATCATCTTTATGAAGATTTTGAATATTTTCAACATCGTTGAATACTTCACTTACTTCTTTTTTTGATAAAGATTTTGATATTTCATACGATATACAATAAAAATGTAGTGATAAAATAATTAGAGTAATAATACTAATATATATAATTGCTTTTATAGCTTTCTTTGATCCACATAATTTAATTTGATATTTATATAAATATAGTAGTACGACAGATATTAAAGTTACTAATAATAGAGTACAGAATATAGGATTATCAATTGTATTTCTTATAATTGAAGCACTACAACACCATTCTGTTAGTGAATTAATACAAGAACCTAAATCAAATCCAGACATCTTCTATTGACCTAAAGATCAATTAGAGTTAACAACTCACTACGTTCGTTGTTAACTTCTATATATTAACTTATAAAATGTCTGATGTTGAAATACGTCAACGAGAGGGGATGCCATATGGTGGTATGCCACATGATATTTTGTTAGAAAAATTAGAAGAAACTGATTTAGAACCAGAGGTAGATTATGATTCATACGTCAGATCTGAAATTATAGATAGAGCACCAGACGCACCTTTTTTAGAAAGTGATCATGCAAGACGAGATGCAAGTTCATCAAAATCAATCTTACATCTTCGATATAATGGTACTCGTGGTTCTAGACCAGAACTTCCAAGACATCCAGAAATGTTTTATGGATTTACTGGAAACGATCCACGTGGAGTGGATAATGTACCAAGATTCGATGAGATGCGTGGACAGATGACGTCACGCGCAGTAGATGTTACAACATCAATGGGAAATAATGATGATTTTTCACTTGCTGAACGACCGTGGACTGGTCAGTCCATCAGTTATGGGATGAAAGAAATACATAAACGATTAAAAAGTAATATTCATATATTCGCAACACAAAAACAAGGTTTAAACCTAGGAAGAAATATTTCTATTAATCCCAACATTCAACTTGATCAGAAAAAAGAATTATTAGAACACGGAAATGAAGGATTTCATATATCAGCAAGTGATTCAAGCACATTAATATCAGGAGGTTATATTGAGCAGGATACATCAATTTGGAATGATGCTGATTATGATATGTCTTTTCATAATCAACAAGATGGAATGCAACGAAGAAATAAACAATTAGGAAATACAAAATCAGCAAAAATAAATACAATAGTTCAAGATTTAACTGAATCAAAAATGAATGCAATCAGATCAAATAATATCAAAAAATTAATGTTACAAGCAGTTAAAACACAAAAACATGATCAATTATTAAAGAATGAACAAAATTCAATGATTTCAAAAGGAATTATTAATAAAACAACTGGCTTAATTCATAGAAGTATCGAACAAGATCAATTGAAAAAAGAAAGTTTGATTAATTCCATATCAAAGTTATCACAATCAAGAAATGTTGAAAAAGTAAGTAAGATGACACATATCAACATTCAACACGATTCAACTAATAATACTCAATCAACAACAAAATTACCAGAAAAATTTTCATCAATTCAACATGTGAGAGCTGATGGTTCGAGAAATTTTGTAGCTGATTATATTCTAACTAAAAAATCTGGAACTCAGAAAATATCAAATATTTCTAAACATAGCAAAATTCAATTAACAACCGACGGAAAAGAAGTAAACGTTTATAAAGGAAGTACACCATCACAAGAAGATAAATTATCACATAGTAAACAAGATTCATCATTTAAGTTTGAAGAAGCGACACAAGTACAGAAAAATAAAATGCCACAATGGGTATCTAACACACAGGGGCAGAGTGATATAGATACATCAAACTTTGGTTCTGCAGAAGATACCAAAGGAATTATCAGTGGCGGAGCATCGCATGGAAGTAAAAGATTGAGAGCAGGTGATTGGAATAAATCTGAGGAATTTAAAGAGTTTTAATATATAGAAGAATGTATCACAAACAATTAAAACTTGTGATAGTAATCATTTTACTAATAATAGTTATATATTTCTTATATAAACCTATACCAACTACACCACCGATCGTAACACCTCCTATGTCAAATTGTCTTGTTTGGAAATCTTTTTATCCATCAGATAAAAAAATACCAGATGATATCTTTGATTTTAATATATATGCCAATGCAAACATTCCAGTGGGTGCATACAATGGAAACACATGGATTCTCGGTCATATGACAGCCAGTGTGACAGATAATTCATGGGGTTTTGTGAAATATCTCGGTGGGCAATTTAAAGCACAGATTGTTTATTACGTTTCAACAACATGTGATGATATAACAAGTTATCAAAATATTATTGATCCGAATATTGCACTGACATTTAATAATACACCTGTATGCGTGGATGCTAATAGAAGTAGATTTTGTTCATTTGTAGACGGAATCTGTGCTGAACAATATTTTCAATTAGTTAAGAAAATATAATTGAATTATATTATTATATATCAAATGAATATAGAAATATCAGATAATTCAAAATTATCATTCAACAAGTGGAATAAATGGACTGAAAAATCTAAACTTATTGAATTTAAGTGCAATAAATCTGGTATTGGAGATGGTGAATATAAAATTGAAAAAGAATTAAATGTAAAAATTAATGGACAGAATTCGTGTTATGATGTTGATATAATTATCAATAATATTAAATATAAATGTGATATAAAGAAATTAGATCATAATACTTTTAATGTTGGAATTATTGGAAAAAGTAAAATTCAGTTAATAAAACATAATTTACACAATCTATTTGTATGTTGTTACAACATTTATAATAATAGCGAATTATTATTTTCAAAAGAAGATAGAGAAAAAATATTATATATAACAAAAATTAATTTAGATGAAATATGTACTAGTAATATTGAAAAAATAAAAGAAGTTATAAAAATATTAAATAAAAAACAAAAAGAAATATACGAAACAATAGACACTTATACAATTTATGATATATTAACAGGTGAAAAAAATGAAGTTCATAAATTTGTGTTATATAAATTATGTTCTGTGTTAAATAAAAAAATAGATATGATTTTATCTTCATGTATTAAACAAATCAAATTGTTTGAAAATTTTGATAATACATATATTTATAATGTTAATTTGTTTGATAATGATTTAAATAATATCAAACAAATTTTTATAAATTATATTTTAATATTTGTTGATAAAGTAAAAGGGTTTTATATTTTACAAAATCCAATTGACAAAATCGAATTTATACGAATAACAAGAGGAAGTCCACGATTTATATTTAAGGAGCATCTTCAAATACTTTAGCTAATATTTCTGAAAATTTACATGGAACTGCATTTCCAATTTGACGATACATAGATGTTATTGAACCAGTGAATATAAATGAATCTGGAAAAGTTTGTATTCTTGCACATTCTCTCACAGATAATCTTCTTTTTAGTGAAGGATGGTTATGAATAACTGGACCACCGGTTCCACCGCCACGTCCAGTAATTGTTGGAGATGGTTCATCCCATCTTAATTCTCTATTGCCAATATAATTAGAAATAGTGCATTTATGTTTAGTACCTATATGTTGTATTTTTTCATCATATTCTATTGAAATATCACCAATTGCATCTTTTAATGTTACCACATTATCACACTCTTTTGGATATTGTATATTGAATTGTACATCATTTCTAATTCCAAATATTATTACTCTTTCACGATTTTGTGGTATATTGAATTTTTTTAAATTAAATAATTTAAACGAAACCTTATATCCACAATTTATTAGTTCTGATAATATCAATTTCATTATTTTACCAGTTTTATTTTTCTTATCTATATTATTTTCATAGCCTCCCATACTTAATATTCCTTTTACATTTTCTAATATAAAGTATGACGGTTTTTTAAGATTTAATATTCTTAAAATTTCAATATAGAGATTATTTCTCACATCTTTTTCATTTCTATTTATATTTGCTATTGAAAACCCTTGACATGGAAAACCGCCAATTAATAAATCACAATTTGGTATATCGGTTAACAGCTTTATATCACAACATAATGGTTTTATTTTATAGTTATTTTCATATGTCAAACATGCATCTTTATCAATATCATTAGATAATACATGAATATATTTTTTATTATTAATAAAACCATAATCTAAACCACCACATCCTGAAAATAATGATACGATTTTTTTTACATTCATTCTTTTATACTTTATAGAAATATATATTCAATTTTATGTGCTTATCATATTTCTCACCATTTGAAATATTTCATTCTTCCATAGTGGTGAAATTAATTCATAACGAGTTAATAATAATTCAACACCTCTTAAATGTTGTTCCATATCATTCAACGCAATATCCTTTCCATACATATTAGCATAATTAGTGTCTGGCCTATCTTTAGTAACTTTGCTTTTATCTTTTTGCATATCTCCTATATCATCAGCTATTTGAAATGCACAACCAAGTTTTCTACCAATTACCATCATAATGTTTAACATATCAAAGCCTCCACCACTAATTAACCATCCACAACCAACTGCTAATTCAAATAATGATGCAGTTTTTTGAATTGCTATTTTTTCTATAATATTTTCATAAAGTTTCCAATCATCTGGAGATATCTCCAATAATTGACCACCACATGCACCATTGATTCCAATAGAATTTGCAACAATTGATTGTATTTTCATACCTATCATATCTGCATTTTTTATATCGGAATTTTCTTTTATCCAATCTATTTGTCTACAAAAATTTTGTAATGCACATGTTAATAATGTTAATGATGCCATTTGAGCCGATGCTTTACCAAATTTTGCATGAACACTTTGTTTATTTCTTCTTGTTTCATCGTTATCAAATTCTGGCATGTCATCTATAATTAATGATGCACAGTGAATATATTCTATAAATAAAATTAAATCAGCAACATCAACAACATTTCCAGTTTGTTTAGATGTCATTCTAGCAATTTCTGATAACACAATACTTCTAATACGTTTTCCACTTGATGTTGCATAATTGCACGATTGAGATAATTTTGTATCTTTTCCAAAATCTTCTAATTCATAAGCACGATTAATAATATTATCTATTTCTAATTTATATTCTGAATAATTTCGTTCTTTTAATAAATCATTTTTTGTTAAATTTCTTAAAGGTTCTTTTCTTGGAAGTGATACTTTAAATGTAGATTCAAGAGTTTCTAATATTTTACAATATCTTGATTTTTGAGCAATTCCATAAACAATAATAATAATTAAAACAATTATTATAGCAATGAATAAAACATTGCTATGCATCCTTATATATAAGGTGATATAATATTATTATGCCACCCACTCTTCTTATTGCTGGAACATTAAAAGCTCCAGATGTATTGCAAGGAGAATTGCCAATAGAATATATACAACGTTGGTTAAAAAAAAGAATGATAGAATATGGAGGACATGGAGCTGAATTAAAAGATAGAATTATTATTGTAAGATCGGAGACAGGTTCTGGAAAATCTACAGTACTTCCTGTTAATATATTTCGCATATTACGAAATAAGAATACATCATTGGGTGAAAAATATAGAGGAGCAAGTGTTATCTGTACTCAACCAAAAGTATTGACCGCGGTTGCATTGGCAAATGATGTATCGTCTGAAAGATTGATTGACGGTGTGAAAGTTAGATTGAATCCAGATATGATTATGAAAACAACTGTTGGTTATCAAACTGGTCCCATAACAGAACGACCTATTTGTGGTCTTATTTATGCCACTGCTGGTGTATTAGCAGTACAGTTAAGAAATCAAGATGATATTGATATTATGATGAAATATAAATTTATAATCGTTGATGAAGCACATGAACGTTCATTAGATTCCGACTTCATGCTTATGCTTCTTAAAAATTTTTATGAACGAAATGTTGGGGATACGAGATTACCATTTCTTATATTAACAAGTGCAACATTCGATGTGAAGAGGTATGCAGAATACTTCGGCGTTCCAGATAATATAATTGAAGTTACTGGCAGAAGTTTTGGAATTAATATTCATTGGTTAGAAAAAAGTGTGAATAATTATTTAAAAGAAGCAATAACATTAATACAAAAAATACATGAAGAAAATTTAAATGATGTTCCTGAAAAAGCAGATATATTAATGTTCGTTCCTGGGGCTATGGAATCAAAAGAAATAGAAAGTGGAATGCAACAAATTAATAAACAATATACAAGAAACATAAGACCAATGTTAATAGTTGTTATAAATTCAGAATCTATCGCATCACAATCAAATGATTTTAAATTAATATTTGAGAAAATGGATAAATTACCACTTGTAAATAATGTTAAACCATTGAGACGATTGATTATATCAACAACTGTTGCAGAAACTGGTTTAACTATAGATACATTAAAATATGTTTTAGATGGTGGATGGAATCGAAGTAAAGAAACATATCAACCATTTGGTGCCAGAGGGTTAGTAACACGCCCTGCTCCACAAAGCAGAATAGAACAACGTAAAGGAAGAGTTGGTAGATTATTTACAGGAGAATTTTATCCACTTTATACGAAAGAAACATTTAATCTGCTTGACAAGCAACAACTTCCAGATATTATTTCTAATGGAATTGAAGATGTTTTTCTACCAATTGTAAAAGAACAGCAAAAACAAAAAATACGACGTAATATAACATCTGAATTTTTAATAGCTGATATGAATATGCTTGAACCTCCTTCGGTAGAAACATTTTTAATGGTGAATACAGTCGCAACAACACTTGGATTTTTATCACCATGTTCATATCTTCCAAGATCATGGCCACCTGAAGATAATAAAATAAAACTTGGAACTGAAAAATATGGTTATGGATTAACAGAAATTGGTTTTATTGCTTCTATGTTTGGAAGAACATCTATGGAAGGAATACGAATATTATTAATGGGTTATATTGAAAATGTTAGCATGCAGGATCTCATCACAATGGTTTCTATGATCGGAACGTCATTTGAAGATTTATTTACAAATCAAGAAAAGAAAAGTAAATCAATGGGTAATAAATTGTTAATGTTAAGTGATGAAGAGAAAATATTGATATCAGATGATTTTATTGAAATTATACTTATTTTCAATAAAATTATGAAAAAAATAAGTTCATCACAAGGTGAATTAAGAGATATAACCAAGTGGTTCAAAGACAATGGCTTAAAATTTGACAATATAATTGAAGTATTGAAAAAGAGAGACTCAATAATTGAAGAAATGATAAGTGTTGGACTGAATCCTTTTAAGAATGAGGAACAAAATTTACATACATGCGATATAGATAAAATAATACAAATTAAACAATGTTTATACAATGGATTCAGAAATAAATTATTAATTTTTGATAAAAAAGATTATTGTTATAAAACAAATTTAGGATTAAAAGTAAAAGTTTCACAAACTATAAACAATATGCAAAATAAGCCAAAGTATATATTAACAGATCAAATAATATTGACTAGTTCAAACAAACAAAATCCAGATAAACAAATGCTTTTACAATATGTTGCCAAATGTAATTTAATATCAATTCTAGATGGATATATTGGAATCGATGAATCATTTAATGATTTTAGATATATAGAAGCATGAATTCGAATAGATTTTCAAGATTAACTTCTTTTGAAATAATAATTTTTGTTGTGTTATTCATACTCATATCATTATGTATATCAGTTCTTCCAATAATTAATTTTCGTTAATCTTCTCGCTTCCGTTTCCTAGTGTTCACCATATTTATATTTTTATGTTCATAACAAAACAATGGTTCTTTTTTATCATATCCATGATATGCAACTTTCATGCATTTATCATGATTACATATCATCTTCAACACATTTATCATCCCATCTTTCTTATGTCTGAAACAATAATGTGGCATTCCTTTTTCATAACCAAATGAAGCATGAAGATCACAATTATCATAATCACAAAGTTTATTTCTAACATCTATCATTCCATCCTGTTTATGTTTTTTACAAAACATTGGTTTTGTTCCTCTGATAAAATTAAATGATGGTTGAATTAGACATCCGTCATATTCACATTTTTTACTTTTAACATCAACCATGTCAATACTTTTGTGTTCTACACAACACGAGGCTTCATGATGTTTATAACCAAATGTCGCTTGTTTAGGACAGAAATAACACTTCATTTTATATTAAAAAATAATAATTCAAATTTCAATCATTCCTATTTGTTTATGATTATTGCAATACATTGATTTTGCCCCTTTAAAATAACTAAATGATGCATCAAGACAACAACCACTAAAATCACACATCTTACCCATGACATCAACCATTTTTTCTTCTTTATGCGATTCACAAAATAATGGCACTCCCTTTTCACAACCAAATGATGCAATTCTTTTGCATTTTTTAAATTCACATAGTTTAATTATCATCACATTTGTGGTTCCATCTTGTTTATGTTTGAAACAAAACAATGGATTTCTTTTTTCATAACCAAATGCTGCAACCATTAAACACTCGTCGAATTCACACAGTCTATATGTAATATTTATCATTCCTTTCTTTTTATGAATTTTGCAACATAATGGTGTTCTTTTTTTATAACCAAATATTGCTTTTTTCACACAATGACTGCACTCCATCTTACGTATCCTTATATATAAATTCAATTATTCTCTTTTTCGTTTTCTTAGATTTATCATTCCTTCTTGTTTATGCTCGGCACAAAATAAAGCTTTTTCATTTCCGAATGATGGCTGTTTATCACATCCTTTATATCCACATACTCTACTGATAACATCTATCATTCCTTCTTGTTTGTGTTTTATGCAAAATAATGATTTATTTTTTTCATAACCAAATGATGGCTGAATTAAACATCCATCGAAATTACATAATTTATTCCGTACATTTATCATTCCTTCTTGTTTATGTTCATAACAAAATAATGCCTTTCCTTTTTTATAGTTATATGATGGTTGCTTAGCACATCCATTGAATTTACACAATGTATTTATAACATTCGTCATTCCCTCCTGTTTATGTTTTAAACAAAATAATGCTTTTCCTTTTTCATATCCGAATGATGAGCGTTTATCACACCCACAGAAATTACATATCTTGTTTCTTACATTAACCATTCCTTCTTGTTTATGTTTTACACAGAATAATGTTTTATTCTTTTCATATCCAAATGATGCAATTTTTATACATTCATTATATTCACATAATTTAATAACGACATTAATCATTCCATCCTGTTTATGTTTTAAACAAAATAATGCTTTTCCTTTTTCATATCCATATAATGATCTAATTACACATTCATCATATTTACACAATCCATATTCAACGTCTATCATTCCTTTCTTTTTATGAATTTTACAACATAATGGTAATCTTTTTTTATAACCAAATCTTGCTTTTTTTGTACAATAAGCACACTCCATCTTTATATAGTATAAAAAATAATAATTCAATTATTCTTCTTCTCTTTTACGCTTTCTTAGATTTATCATTCCTTCTTGTTTATGTTCATTACAGAATAATATTTTTTCATTTCCAAATGATGCTTGTTTTACGCATTCATCATATTCACACAATTTATTCTTCACATCAATCATTCCTTCTTTTTTATGTAAATTACAAAACAATACTTTTCCCTTTTCATAACCATACAATGCTTGTAATGTACATTCATCACGTTCACATGATTTATTTCGTTTATGTATCATTCCATTTTGTTTATGCAATTTACAATAGAGTAATTTTTTTTTATCATAACCGAATGATGCAATTAAATTACATTTTTCAGAATTACATAATTTAGTAATAACATTTATTGTTTCTTTTTGTTTGTGTTTTGTACAAAATAATGGTTTTCCTTTTTCATAACCAAATGATGCTTGTTTTACACAATTGTTATAAATACATAATCTGTTCTTTACATCAATCATTCCTTCTTCTTTATGTTTAAAACAATATAATGATTTTCCTTTATCATAACCATATGTTGCACGAGTTACACATTTATCATAATTACATAATTTACTCATCACATTAATCATTTTTTCATGTTTGTGAAATGTACAAAATAATGATTTTCCTTTTTCATAACCATACGATGCATGTATCATACATTCGGCATATTTACATAGCCTATATTTAATATCTGTCATTCCTTCTTTTTTATGATAAATGCAACACAATGGTAATCTTTTTTATACTGTATAAGCACACTCCATTCTTATACAATATAAAAAATAATAATTCAATTATTCTTCCTCTCTTTTACGCTTTCTTAAATTTATCATTCCTTCTTCTTTATGGATATTACAAAATAATATTTTTTCATATCCATATGATGGCAATAATTTACAACCATTATAATTGCATAATTTATTTACAACATTAACCATACATAAAATTTTATGTGATGCACAAAATATTGGTTTATTGGCTTCGTAACCGTATGATGATTTAACTATACAGTTATTAAACATACATAGATTAGGTGATAAATTTATCATTCCTTTTTGTTTATGTTCTAAACAAAAACTTGCATCATCAATTCCAAACAATGCGGTTTTATCACATCTATCGTAATTACATAACTTCCTTTTAACATTAATCATTCCATCTTGTTTATGTTTATAACAAAATAACGGTGTTTTATTTTTATAATTAAATGAGGGTGATTTGTTACAATTATCATGTTTACATATTTTATTTTTAATTCTAATAGTTCCTTTTATTTTGTGTTTAAAACAAAATAATCCTTTTTCACATTTATAATATGCAATTCTTGTACATTCTTTATTTTCACACTTCATCTTTATATATCATAAAAAAATATAAATTCAATTATTTCCTCACATTTCGCATTCCTTCTTGTTTATGTTTTGAACAAAATATTGGTTTTCTATGTTCAACACCAAATAATGCAATTCTCGTACATTCATCATAATTACATAATTTACTTACAACATTGATCATTCCTTCTATTTTATGTTTGGCGCAAAATATTCCTTTACTTTTTTCATAACCATACGAAGATTTTTTATTACAATGTTCGATTTCACACAATTTATTAACAACATTGATCATTTCTTTTTGTTTATGTTTTGCACAAAACACAGGTCTTCCTTTAATAAAACCATATGTTGGTTGTTTTTTACAATTAGTATAGATACATGATTTATTTTTTACATCCACCATATTTTTATGTTTATGTTTTTTACAAAATAATGGCTTTCCTTTGGTAACTCCGTATATTGCTATTGTTATGCAATTATCGAATTTACACAACGTGCTCACAACATCTATCATTCCTTCTTGTTTATGTTTTGAACATGATAGTGGTTTTCCTTTATCATAACCAAATGATGCATGTGTTATACATTTATCATATGTGCATCTCATCTTTATATATCATAAAAAAATAGAATTCAATTATTCTTCATCTCTTTTGCGTTTTTTTAAATTAATCATTCCTTCTTGTTTATGATTTAAACAAAATAATGGTCTTCCTTTTTCATAACCAAATGATGCCACTACTATGCAATTACTATATTCACATAATTTATTTCTCACATTTATCATTCCTTCTTGTTTATGTTTTGAACAAAACATATATTTATTTTTTTCATAACCATACGAAGCAATTTTTACACACTTTTTATATTCACATGATTTATTTCTCACATTTATCATTTCTTCTTGTTTATGTTTTGAACAAAATACTGGTTTCCCTTTTTCATATCCAAATGATGCCACTGTCATACATCCTTCGTGTTTACACTTCATTTTATATTAAAAAATATAAATTCAATTATTCTTCCTCTCTTTTACGTTTTCTTATATGAACCATTCCTTCTTGTTTATGAATAGAACAGAATGATGGTTGTCCATATAATGCAACTCTCGTACATTCATCATATTCACATAATTTACTTTTCACGTCAATCATTCCTTCTTGTTTATGTGATTTACAAAATAATCCTTTGCCTTTTTCATAACCAAATGTAGGATATATATGACATGAGTTGACTCCACACATGATTCGATTAATTGATATCATATTTCTTTCTTTATGATTGGAACAAAATAATATTTTTCCTCCTTTATATCCAAAAGATGCCGTTATTTGACAACTGCCAAATGTGCATGTTGTATTTCTTGTATTAATCATTTCTTCTTGTTTATGTTTATAACAAAATAATGGTTTCTTCTTTTCATTTCCATAATATGCCACTTTTATACACTCTTTGAAATTACACAATTTATTCTTAACATTAATCATTCCTTCTTGTTTATGTCTCGCACAAAATATTGTTTTTCCTTTATCGTAACCAAATGTTGATTGTTTTTTACAATTTATATATGTACATGATTTATTTTTAATATTTATCATTCCTACTTGTTTATGAGTTAAGCAAAATATTGGTTTTCCTTTTTCATGACCAAATGAAGATGATTTTACACATCCGATATATTTACATTTCATCTTTATATGTTATAACTAAAAAATTATTCAATTAAATTTAATCTTCTCTTTTGCGTTTTTTTAAATTGATCATTTTTTCTTTCTTATGTTTGAAACAAAACGATGGTTTTTCTTTTTCGTATCCATATGATGCAATTTTTACACATTCTACATATTCACATAATTTACTTCTCACATTTATCATTCCTTCTTCTTTATGTTTACAACAAAATATTGATTTTCCTTTATCAAATCCATATAATGCTTGTTTAACACATTCATCATATTTACACAATTCACTTTTCACATTAATCATTTCTTCATGTTTGTGCTTTGTACAAAATAATGCTTTATTTCTTTCATAACCATATGATGCAATTTTCGCACATTCTACATATTCACATAATTTACTTCTCACATTTATCATTCCTTCATGTTTATGCTTTGAACAAAATACTCCTCTATTTTTTTCATAACCAAATGATGCAATAGTGATACAATCATTATATTCACATAATTTATTTAGTACATTTATCATTCCTTCCTTTCTATGTCTTGAACAAAATAATGGAACTCCCTTTTCATATCCATATGATGCAGTTATTTTACAATTGCGATTTTTGCATTCCTTCATCCTTTATATCATAAAAAAATCATAAATTCAATTATATTAATCATCTCTCTTACGTTTTCTTGATATTGTCGCTTCTCTTTGTTTATATCGCGTATTACACATTTCTTCTTGTTTATGCAATTTACAAAATATTCCTCTATTTTTTTCATAACCATATGATGCCAACGTTACACAATTGATATGTTCACATAATTTATTTTTTTTATCTAACATTCCTTCCTGTTTATGTTTTGAACAAAACATTGATTTTCCTTTTTCATAACCAAATGATGCCAACGTTACACAATTGATATGTTCACATAATTTATTTGTAACATTTATCATTCCTTCTTGTTTATGTTTTGCACAAAATATAGATTTTCCTTTATCATATCCGTATGATGCAATTGTTATACAATTGTCATACTTACATATTTTATTTTTTACATCTATCATTTCTTCTTGTTTATGAAATTTACAAAATATCCCTTTGTTTTTTTCATATCCATGCGATGCTACTGTCATGCATTCATTATATTCACATAATTTATTTTTTACATCTATCATTCCTTCTTGTTTATGTTTTGAACAAAACATTTGTTTTCCTTTATAACTATATGACGCTACTGTCATGCATTCATTATATTCACATAATTTATTTATCACATTTATCATTTCTTCTTGTTTATGTTTTGAACAAAACATTGGTTTTCCTTTATCCCAACCAAATGATGCTAAAATTGAACATTCGCCATATTCACATAATTTATTTATCACATTTATCATTCCTTCCTTTCTATGTTTTGAACAAGATAATGGTCTATTTTTCTCATAACCAAGTGATGCCACTGTTGTACATTCATTATATTCACATAATTTATTTATCACATTTATCATTTCTTCTTGTTTATGTTTTGAACAAAACATTGGTTTTCCTTTATCACAACCAAATGATGCTTGTTTTATACATCCTTTGTGTTTACACTTCATTTTATATTAGAAAATAATAATTCAATTATATATGATGGATAGAGAAAAATTGATTGTTTATTATAAACTTTTAAAAAAAATTGAAGTGCTTAATATGCCATTAAAGATGTCTGATAACACTAATAAATCTCTCGCCATCTCGTAGTTCAGTTTCTGTTGGTGTGAGAACTCTACAGCCCATCATCACCAATTTATTGTTTAATGATGGTTTCAAATAAGCACTAATTGCACTGCTTTCAAGAGATTTAATAATCTCAAGTTGAACTTGTTTTTTTCCACCACCAATATTGCTCGAATACCAATCAATGTAAAACCCACATAATGCACTGAGTTGATATTTTTCATCACAATCTGGTGATATAACAATGTTTTCGCAAATCCATTTATGTAATGCATCTTGCGTTACTCGAAATTCTTCAGTTTCTCTTTCAATAGTATTGCTTTTTACTTTCTTAAGTTCTCCATTATATTCATTTTGCAATCTTTCATAATAATGAGTTAATATTGATAAAATAGCACTTTGAAAATTAGGATTGGACGGATATTCTCTGACAAATCTTTGATCATCAGCTTTTTCCAATGGATTTGAAACGTCAGGATTTTTTCTAAACTTGACTTTACTGTTGTAATGTCTTATGCGTCTCCATGTTCCGTGATCTGTTGTATCAATCACAAACGAAAACTGAGATGCTGCAACAATATTGCAATGCATTGAAAATGTTTCTTGTTTACAATTTAAATCTCTTCCAGAAACCTCTCCAGCATTTACCATTTCTTTCATTCTAGCACAGTTAAGCATTTGAGCCTTATTACTCTCTTCTGCATATGCATAATTAATTTGTTTAAATCTCATCATAGCACTATTTGGTTTTTCAGCACCCTCTCTTTCACAGCACATGAGTTGAATGTTGAACTTATCGGCATATGGTCCGAGTGATTTTGCTATCCATCTAAGAAATGAGGTTTTGCCATTTTGTCCTCCACCCTCCCATAAAAGAAGTAAACCTTCTTTTAAATCTCCACTCAATCCCTGACATGCGTGAAACATTATCCAATCTCTTGCATCTTCTTCCGGTATTATATCTTTAATTGCATTCATAGCAATTTGTACCCATTCATCATTTTCATCATATTTTTTCCAAATAACTGGACTATATTTACTAATAGAGTACTCATGATAATAATCTATTAATATACATTCATTACCTAATTTTAATATACCATTTACAGTTCCAAATAAAAATGGATCAGTATCCAATGATTCTATAAATCCACGTCGACGAAACATAGGAATACATTGTTTAATAATTCCGTTTTTAAAAGTATCGTGAAACAGATTGTTTTTTGATGTAGCCAGCGCAGATAAAACTTTTTTATAATATTTTGACTTTTCATCACAATCAACTTTATTTTGTAATTCATTGAAGTAGTCTATAATCTTAACAAAAACATCAGGTAATTTTTCAGAAATAAATAACTGAATATCATCAGGATCACTTTCTCTTCTCCATTTCCACACTTCTCCATACTTCATAGTTTGATCTGGTAACACAAATTCATACCAATGATAAATTTCTTTTCCACTTTTTGATTTACCTTCGGTATCAGTACAAAATTTTGATGATAGCATTTTATGTAAAATTTTACTTATCATTGAATGTTGAATTTTACCATTATGTTCATATGCATATGTTATAAGTGTTATAAAATATGAACGCTGTATAATTTCATTAAATTTAATTGGATTACTAATCTTTGCCCAGTAATATATTGATTTGATTGTTATATTACTTTCACTTTTATTTATCGAGGCCTCGTTCCACAAATTATTAAAGTATGAATAATCATACTTTTCTTTACATTTTTTACTAAACCAGATTCCAATTGGTTTAAATTGTTCTGATTGATTAGCAAGTGCATATATCACATTTCTCCATTTGTTTCTATCTGACGAATAATCATCTGGAAGAATACTTAATACATCACACACTTCTTTTGCATCAACATTATGTATAGTAAGAATTGATAAATCATTCTCATCATTTTCATATTCATATATTTCGTTATCTTTTTGTTCAGGACATGAAAAGACATATTTTTTTACTAAATCATATTGCAAGTTCAAACTTAATTCAGCAACTAAATTAAGTTTTTCTAATTCAGATTCATTTATTATTCTTATTCTTGGGACATCAGTTATAATCATATGTTCATCACTCATTGTCAATATTTCAGATTCGTCAGTTGACGAATGAAGCACAACCTCCATAGAGCATCCAAGCACATATGGAATATTGCCACGTTTACAACTACCAAAGAACAATACTGGAACCGACGCACTGTTCATATCTAAACAATTGTTAATGTTTATTGTGCCATATTCTATCAGTATTGTTTTAATTTGTTCATCATTTGCTATTTCATTCAATAATAATTTTTTAAATGTTTTTGTTATTTTTATCGATGGAATTAATATATGAAATCCATTTTTAATTTTATCATCAACTTTTTTTATAACCGATACTTCTTGTATAATAAAGAAAACGTGTATTAATAATTCTTCAGAATTTCCTCTAATATGTTTTTGAATTATATTTATTATTGCATTGGTTATATAAAAATACTGTTTTTCACTCATTACTTTCTTCTCGGCACACAATATATCAAAATCTAACATAATTCCAGAATGTGATGTGGAATTTGAATATTGTTTTTCTGAAAAATGATTAGTTATTTTTTTCTTTCTACATTCTTCTAAATTATTAAACAATAATAAATGTTGTTCATTTGGTAAATTAAATGTTAAACACTTATTTTGATCTATTATGTTTGTATTATCATCATTCTTTCCAGTTTTGAAAACATAAATACTGTTAACAAAGTTATTCAACGATACTGCACAAGAAGAATAATTTCTTCTTGACTCTTCATCTAAATATTCTAATGCTAATTTTTCTGTATACAAATCACTCATCATATATATTATAATTCTATATGTTTAATTATCTCATCTACACTATATCCAAAAATGTTGACTCGTTTAGTTATAATATCTGTTTTTGTAATTATGTTCAATAGACCGCGATTTTTGTTTGGTTTTATAATAATATTTATATCGCCATAATTATGATAATTTAAAATAAAGTGTAATTCATTTCTATTTAATTTTAAAAATAAATCATCAGTTGGATTTTCATTATTTCTATAAATGAAATGAATGTATCTGGTTAAATAATTTGATTCAGTGGCTTTCAAGATATTGAATCTTTTATTATTTAAATATATTTCTCTCTGACTGATACCAAATGGATCTATAATCACTGTAAATACAAAACTAACATATTGAATTAATGATTGGATAATAATAATTAAATCCAATAGAAATAATTGAATATCCATATTATTATAAATATATATCATTTATCTAAAATGAGTGATGATGATTTTGATGATTTTGATGAAGATATTGAGTATGATGTAGAAAATGAAGTTAATGAAGAAGATGAGGACGAGGAAGAAGATGAAGATGGTGAAAAGGAGAAAGAAGAAGAGGAGGAAAAAGAAGAAGTAGATCCAATGTTACGTATAAGCAATAAATCTCAATGCATGCATATTGTTAATGAAGATGAAAGAATTACAAGCAATTGTTTACAAAAGAGTGAAATGGCATATATTATATCTATCAGAGCTGAACAAATTGCAAAACATTCTTTGGCATTTGTTGATACAACAGGATTACATAGTGCTATTGACATAGCAAAAAAAGAATTATATAATAGGAAATGTCCATTGATTTTACGTAGACTGGTTGGTTGTAATATTCAAAATGAGCCGATTATAGAAGAATGGTGTGTGAGAGAAATGGGATTTCCTACTTAAATTTAATAATCCAAATTCTTTAATAAGTCTATTGCATGTATTTGAAAATACATTTCTAACAGAAGTCCATTGATTGGTTGTAATATTCAAAATGAGCCGATTATAGAAGAATGGTGTGTGAGAGAAATGGGATTTCCTACTTAAATTTAATATGATCATTCGTTAAATCAAATTCTTTATAGCATTGTTCAAAATATGAGTGATAATCAGCTAATTCTTTAATAAATCTATCACATGTATTTTTTCGAATACGTTTCTGACAAAAGTTTGATAATTGCAACGGTTCTTTAAGGTTGCTTAACAATTCTTTATCTTTACACCTGTTCAACACTACATAAGTAGCACCAGAAACCTTGCTTCGTAAAATACTGTTAGTGCCAATATTGTTTTGCATTGCAATTTGAATAATTTTATAAACTGCGTTGCGTAACTGTTCATATTTTTTATCATTTTCTTCAACATCTTTGAATAATGTTATAAATAATGTGTTAATTTCTGGTTTACATATATCAACATTTAGATCTATATCAACTTGATGATTAGAAACAAGACTTCTAACAAAATTATCTCCTTTTGCAATTCCTTTACTATTTAATTGCATCAGTGATGCAACTTCATTTCTTGACGGTGCAAAATTAACTTGTAAACACGCCCTCCATAAACATGATGCCATTATAGCTTTCTTATTCTGACTTCTTTTCACATAATTTTTTTGAATTAAACTATAATGTTCTGTGGCTATTTTACACGCATCTAATGGGAATGCACGACCCCCAGATTCAATATGTTTGTCTCGATAAGATTTGTATTCATCAGCAATTTGTTTCTTTTGCATTTCGCCAGCATCTGCGGAGTTGCTTCTATATAAATCAGATTGTAAAATAGAAGAATTTCTTCCAACAATTCGCAGTCGAGCTACATTATTTTTTGGAGAATCTGTTGTAATATCTATGTATTCTTTAACGATGCCACATTCAGAACAAATAGTTTCTAATCCATCTATAGAATAAGTAAGTTTTCCATTACACTGATAACATGTGTTTGAATCTGATGTGCTTTTAACTGGTGATTTTTGAATTAAAACTTCATTAACGTCAAATGTTACATCATCAAGTAGTCCAAATGGGTCACTTATTGCATCCATTTGTTTTATTATATATATAAATATATATATTCAATTATGGAACAATTCAAAAAATGGAATGAAGATAAGATTTTAAAATTAAAAATCCTATCTCAAAAAAAAGATGTATACAGATCTATGATAATTAAAGCTCTTGATATTGTTCAACAGTTTATAATAAAGAAAAAATTAATTTTGGTTGGAGGACTGGCAATTGACTATGCATTAAGATTAAAAGGTTCTTCAATATATTCTGAAGATGAGTTACCAGACTTTGATTTTATGTCACCATCAAGTGTTGATGATGCTTATGAATTAGCAGATATTTTACAAGATAATGGATTTGAATATGTTGGAGTGGTTAGAGCAATTCATGTTCAAACTATGCGAATTAAAATTAATTTTTTCTTTGTTGCAGATATAACATTTGTTCCAATTGAAATATTTCAATCATTACCAACTGTCGATTATAATCAAATTAGAATTATACATCCAAATTATCAACAAATGGATCAATTACTTGCATTTTGTTTTCCATTCAATAGTCCTCCAATTGAAGATATTTTTAATAGATGGAAAAAAGATATTCAGAGATTTAATTTAATAAACAAATATTACCCATTGACTATACCAGATAAAAAAGATTATAAAACATATATTGCTAAAGAAAAAATATTAATATCCTTTAATTCAAAAAAGGTTTTGATTCATGGTTTTAGTGCATTTGCAATTTACAGTAAAATATATGGCACATCTTCCTTTAAAATAAGTTTTCCAGATTTATACACAATCGAAACAGAATTACCATTAAATGAGAAAATATTACTTGTGAGTGATGATCCAGAGAGTTGTATAAAAGAATATGAAATGTTCTATCCATATATGGATTTTAAACCTTTAACATATGAGAATGAAAAACTCGTCATATATTCCACAGAAGGAAGGTTGCTTTCGTGTAAATACATTATGTTTAATAATCAAGAAATAGGTATAGTATCTCCAATGTATTTATTATTATTCTTTCTTCACAAATATTTCTTAACAAATAATGAACTATATTTAACTTATTATCACTTAATGATGAACATGATTAATAACAGTAAAATAACAATAGAATCGCCATTCTCTCCATCTATAGATACAATAGGGGAAAGTAATATTAATTTTTCATACATTGTCAAAGTGGCGATAATAGAAAATAAAGTTCGTGGTAAAAAAAGTGATATATTGATTGGATTACCTGAAAATTATTATCCTGAAACTAAAACAAAGCCAAAATTTGATTATTCAATCAATATGTTGTTTAAAAGAAATGCTGAAAAATTATAAGTTAATTATATAGAATTTATGGCAGGAATAGCTGTTGAAGGGGCTGTAGTAGCAGTGTCAGCAGCTGAACCAATTATAGCAACAGGAGTTGCCGAAGGCGTCAGTGCTCTTGCTGCAGTTGCTGAAAATGGAGGTGCCTCTATAGAAAAGAAATTTGCCACAAAAGCAGTATCTTCCGTAGAAGAAACAGTTGCAAATAAAACTAAACAAGGATTTTTTAGTAATTTATGGAATTCGATAACGGGTAATGTTAAAGAACAAGCAAAAACAGCAGCACAAAGTGTTAAAGAACAGGCAAAAACTGCAATCAGTAGTGTAGAAACTACCGCAGTTAATGCAGCAAGCACTGCAGCAACTGGAGCTATAACAAGTGCGACGAACAAAGCACAAAGTTACATTACTGGCACACCAACACCTGTGGTAGCACCAGCGGTAAGTGGTGCATTTGAATACGTACGCAGAGGTGGTATAGAGTATGGCTGTTCCTGTGTTTTATATATTGTTATCTGCATTCTTATCCTTCTTATTGTTATTGTCTCTATATATGTGCTTTGCAAGAAGAAAAAAAAGTACTGTCCAGCTTGTGGGTTATCCAATGTCCAATCATGTAATAATACATCAGCGTGTAATTCCTGTGGACTTATTTTCATTTAATTCTGTATAATTTTTTATAATTTGCATATGACATAACACGTTTATTCAAACGTATATTGACAGTGTTATGAAAAGTCCAAACCCAGCGTTGTAATGCCTCATTACTTCGTAAATCTGGTGGAGTGTTAAGAATGTATTCCTTCGCATGATTTTTACAAATATTGCACGGCAAATTGTTTGCAAAATTCCAAATACGTCTAAATGTAGTTCTCGCGTTTTCTAATGAATTATTGTTATAAGATATAGCTAAATTATGTAACCAATTCCAATATGCCGGAGCATTCCAATTAGTTGTCATTTTTTATAATTTACTTTATATATAAATGGATAGAATATATTCTGTGATATTATTTATGGTAGTGTTTGTATTACTAATTGCAATGTTAAATATGTTTGGAACAAAAGATGTAAAAAAAGATTTAGTTGAAGGAGTATTGGCATATGATATCATTTCTCATTGAATAGCAAAACTAACTCTTTTTGATTCATGTGATTTTTTTCGATTCTTTTTTCTTTTTATCATGTGCTTTTCTATACTGATCGAATGATCATCAATAATGTCATGGTCAATATAACTTTCAATATTTTGTATCACTTTTACTTTATAACCAACCGTTTCACCAATCATTTCTGAAGATGGATAACATATTAATATCATTCTATATCTCTCGTAAAAGTCTATATAATCTTGCATTGTGTGATAACACCAACTTCTTATTGATTCATGTGCAGCAACTATATCATGAGTAATATTTAGCAAAGCAAGATCTTTATCAGAAGCATTATTAACTGCATCAAATCCTTCTTTATCTAACAAATTTATAAACACACCATATCTCGATATCAAAACACTTCCTGCAAATCTTGATGTGGCCGATAATAATAAATTAACTGATAAATCTGATGATGAAAACATAGGATTGGCTCTAATATCACTCGGATGTGTATGAAACATGAACATCGCAACTCTTTTCATATATTTTTCAACTAAATCACTTGGAATGTATGCAAATGTTGTTAAGCTATCAGATGTTCCAGCTTCAACAGATGATGCCTCCATGGCTTCAATTCTAACAGTTTTACCATCTATATCAACATTTAATATACCAATGTATTCTTTATTTTCATGCAATTTTGGATGCATAACTTTCATAACTTCATCCCAATTTAAATTAGGATTGTTTAAAACTTTTTCCCTATCATGAAAATACTGTTGAAGTGCTTTATCATTTTTCCACAAATCTTCCCATGATTTATACGAAGTCCAATGTATATTTCCAATTTCTTTTATATCAATTCCTCCTCCAGTTTTATTATCTTTTTTCATTTGCATTTCGTCAACACCTCTTTCTAAAATTTGTGTTAATGCAATATTATGAATACCACTATGCATGTCCTCATATGGCTCATTTTCTCCTCCGCCCATTACAATGTGTTTAATGTTACATAATATTGCAATAATTATTAGAAGTATCAATAATAGGATAAAAAATATATACTTCATCTATATTTAACAATATATTTTTTTTACATATCATTACACAACGTAAAATTATGACATCATGTGAGATGTCGAATTATGACATCATGTGAGATGTCGAATTATGACATCTTAAGTGAAATAACGGCATAGTCCGCAGGATCTGCAACATACACAGATGTTACAGTCGCTGGCATTTGAAATGTAATACCAGTTGCACTCGCAGATACAACAGTTGATGAAACTGGAGATGAATAACTTTTAGCATAGAGAACAATAGGACAGCCAACCCATTTTGCAGGACTTGATGATGATTTAGTAGAACCCGTGAGAGTGCAAACACCTGTAGTGTCAACGACGCATGATGTTACGGCAAACTTAACGTGATATTCCTTCTTCCATAGAAAATATGCAACCACAATAATGATAACAATAAGAATCGCGACCAAAAAAAGTTTAGACATCCTATATATAAGATTATATAATATCTATGATTGCAAAATCCGACGAATCTGGTTTATACATTTTGACCATGCGCCAAATATGAGGTGGTAGTTTAAATGTAATGTTTGTTGGCGTTGATGATATAATCATAACTTCAAATGATTGTCTAAAACTATGAATGAATAATGTCATATATCTTCCATCTAAGTTTGATTTAGTGAAACACTTAATTGTTCCTATATTATTATTATCTATGACTAATTTGGTAATAATGAATTTACTATTGTTTGATAAATGTATAACATATATGACAGCCGAAATAACCACTAAAAGAGCTATCATATATTCAATCATTCTTAAATAGATTATATATAAAAAATATTCAATTATGTAAATATATAAGTAGAATAATTCGACAAATCATCTTCATACATTGTAAAGGTATACATAGGCTTATCAATGATAATACGAGTGTGAGTTGCCGATACAATTCTGGCGGTTATCAATTGTGGAAGATTTTTTGAATGAAACACAATCGTTTTATTGATCCATTGTGATGGATGAATTTTTGATTTCGTTGAACCAGTGACGATTGCTGATAGATTTTCATGAATACCGAGTTTTGTTATCTTAAATCTTACTACACTTTCATTCCATTTATATGCAACATATGAGAAAATAATGGTTGACAGAATTACAATACACTTAAACATGATAAAACATATATAAAAAATAAACATTCAATTTTATGTTTCCATAAATCATCATAGGAATCCACATAATTAAATCATTCAATTTTAGAAAATTGCTCCAAGACCTTGTCGAATTATTCCACCCTTGCCTTCATGCTTTCGATATAAATAAATTATAAAAATTATTACAAACACTAGTAAAATTGCCATCATAATATGTTTCAATGTTTTATGATGTTCTTGCATTATGGGTGCATACATCATTGGTGAGTACATTCCAGCAACATTTCCAACTTGTTGAATTCCAGCTCTTGCTGTTTCACCAACTTGTTGTGCAACAGGTTGTGGTTCAGTCGGTTTACTTTTAAATCTATTGAATAATCCTCCGAGAAATGCCATCTTATATATAGATATTTATAAAATTGAATTCATAATATATATAAATATAACTATGAATAAAGTATTCATTATCGAGGGTGAAATCGCTGCAGGAAAAACAGAGTTGATTAAATCGTTGAACCAATATTTAACCAACCAAGGACTAAAAGTATGTTTAATTCTTGAACCAGTAGATATGTGGAGAAGTGTTGGAATTCTACAAAAATTTTATGAAAATCCAAAACGTTATGGTTATGCTTTCCAAACTTATGTATTCTCTACATTAATTCAAAATATTAATAAACAAATGAAAGAAAACTACGATATCATAATTCTTGAACGCAGCCCAGCCACTAGTCAAATATTTATGATGCTTCTCGATGAAGTACTGGAAGAAGTTGAAAAAGAAATGTATAAATCATGGTGTGATACTTTTAAAGAACTGTTACACATTGATTTTCAACAAGTCAAGGTATTGTATCTCAAACCAAATTTATCAACATGCATGGAGCGTTTAATGATTCGAAATCGTAAGGAAGAAACTAGTGGTGGAGTAAGTTTAGAATATCAAACTAAATTACGAAAAGCACATGAAGCATTCTTCCAAAATATGCATAAAGAAGAATTTCCTAACACTCCAATCAATCCATTTAAACAAGAAAATATAACAGTACTTGATGGAGATTTCGCAGACCAAGATTTCACAATCAATGGAAAAAAAGATATTGTTGAAAAAATTTGGAGTATGTTAAACTATTGATAATATTGATTGATCAAATCAATAACGCCATCAGTATTCCAATCAATTTTTTGCCATTTATCTTCATAGAAGAATTCAAAATCATTATCTATTATATCACGATCCATTGTATCTTGAAGATAATCTAATATGTCGCCAATATGTTCGGATAATTGTTTAGATGTCATTGTTTTATTACTTTTAAAATATTTTGAAAGTAGTAAAATTTCTTGTTCTTGTTTTTTATCATATTTTAAAATAAGTTTATCAATTTTTTCAAATACATTAAATAAACATTTAATGTATTCTTTTTTCACATCTTCGATATTACCATTAATCACTCCTTTGTTTATATTGATGCAACCATCTAAATAATTATGAAAGAAATATGGAATCATTCTTTTGTTGTTTATATACCTTACATATGCAAGATTCAATTTTAACAAAAAAAATATATCTTGTTTTTTCGTTAAATCATCACTTAAACACGTTTCTTGACTTCGATAACCTTCGGATTATTTTCGTCGAATACTTCAGTGTAATTGATTTCATATGTATCTTTCCAATTTGTTAATTTAATAGAATTTTTCCAATTGAAAATTTCATTTTGTGCTTCTTCTAGTGTATTAATGATGAGTTCATCATTTTGAGAATTACTTTTGAATTGGATATCATTCTTGATAAAATTAAACATGATGGAGTTAAAATATTTTGTTAGTTCTTCATAACTAATATTATTTACCCATTCATTATTATACCAATATCCATATTTAAATGTCAGAGTATCATGATTGCTGAACTGTACATCCATATGTAATGTTTCGTCATTTTTAAATAATTTTTTTACAATATTTGTTGTATAATATAGATGATAACTATCGGCCGATTTATTCAATAAAATTTGAGCAATTTTAAATTTAACATCATCAATATCATTACCAACATTATTGATAATATCTACTTGCCCACCTTCCACACAATATACAGTAACGAAGTATGGAATCATTCTTTTGTTGTTATGTATCTTACATATACAGGATTCAATTTTGTTAAAATTGAAATAATGCTTGTTTTTCCCACAAAATCATCACTTAAACACGTTTCTTAACATCGATAACTTTTGGATAAATTTCGTCGAATACTTCAGTATAATTGATTTCATATGTATCTTTCCAATTTGATAATTTGATAGAATCTTCATAGTAAGTTTTTCCAGATTGTGCTTCTTCGAGTGTATTAACAATAATATTATAATCAAAATTATTTTTATTATTTATAAAATTAAACATAATAATATTAAAATATCTCGATAAATCTTCATAACTAATATTATTTACCCATTCATTATTATACCAATATCCATATTTAAAGATTGGATAAATAACAACACCTCCATCATTTAATTCAAAATTATTATCATATAATTTTTTTACCATTTCTGTTGTGTAATACAAATACATGCAACCACGTGATTTAGTAAATAAAATTTCAGCTATATTAAATTTAACATCATCGACATAATCGCAACAATCATTAAAAACTAATGCAGATTCTCCTTCTTTATTATGTTCGACAACAAAATATGGAATCATTCTTTCAATACCATTTATTGAATTCAATTATATATTTATAAACATCTTTATTATCATAATAGAAATATCTCCATTTGTTTTCATAAAAGAAATGAAATGTTAAATCTAATTTATGTCCATTTAGAAAATCACACGATGAGTGAAACTTGTCTTGAAATTCTCTATGTGATAGAGATGAATTACCAAAAAGTCTTGTTGGTAGGTATTCATCAATTGATAAATACCTCGATAAAAGATATCTATCAATATTTTTACAAATAAGATAAAATCGACGAATATATTCTTTTTTTACCTCTTCTATATCATCATTAACAAATCCACGAATATCATCAACATCCTCAGATGGATTAAATGAACATATAGTGTATGGAATCATTCTTTTGTTAAAATTGAATCTATAATAATAGTAAGAATAATAAGATGATTACCTATTCAATTTTATGCAGTAATTATTTTATTATGGGACGTGTTTCCAATGTTGAAGAATTTTATAAAAATATAGCAAGGAATATTTATGATGCAATTAAAACTGAATTACCAAGTGAAGATATTAATGATTCTCTTGTCATTAGACTAAAGAAAAGAGTTGATTTTATAATTAATAAAATAACAATTGATACTTTTAAAATTAAATGTATCATTAAGTGTTATATAAATGATGAAACCATCGAATTAACTAAAATTGATTTAAGAAGTATTCAACTTAAGGAGGCTATGACATTTGTAGTTAAGAATCCATACGGAGAATAAATGATTACATATTTCATTGTGGTGAGTAACGATAATGATTATAAAAGTCATCAATGCATCACTGGAAGAGGAAATGATATTAATTGTCTTTATCAAAAGATAGCAAATGTAATCAATAGTCGTGAATATGAATCTGGAATATCAACAATTGAAAAACTTAATACATTTAATTTATCGAACACATTCAATTACATTGGTTATTATCCTGATGAAAATTCACTTGAAATAATCAAACTTGATAATTTTGATAGTAGCATATTATTTAGATATTTGTAAAATTGAATATCTTTTTTATTCATGATGTTGAGAGAATGATTACACTAATTGTTATGTGTGATGGTATTCTACATACAGCACGAGTTGATAATATGGAAGTATTTTATACAGAGGTTGCTAAAATTATTTATAATGCAACAAAAGACAAAAAACCTCGCGACGATATGAAAGATCCATCAAATGTGAGATTGAATAAACAAGTAGATGCAATTATTAATTGTATCAACAATTCTTCATTTGTTAGAATTCGATGTGATGTTAGATATTATCCAGATGAAAAAGAAATATCACCTGTTAAACTTAGTTTGATTCACCCTTTGCTTAAAAGTGCATTGACTCATTTGGTTAAATATCCATATGGTGAATGAATTAAACAATTATTTTTTATATAAAAAATGGAAGAAAAAATTAGTTATCATGAAAATAACAATGTTAAAAAACATTGTTATTATTTAAATGATGAATTACATAATGATGATAATCCTGCATTAATTATATATCACGAAAATGGAAAAGTACAAGAAAAAAGATATTATAAAAATGGATTGCTACATAGAGATAATAATCCAGCAATAGAAATATATAATAATGATGAAAAATTAATAACTAAAAAATACTATTATGACGGAATACAATGTCCTAAAATAATTATTCCATATATTACAAATGATAATTGTAATATATGTTATGAAACAAGCAATGAAATGGTCATCACAATATGTGATCATATATTTTGCAAAAAATGTATAAATAATTGGATCAATACAGGTAGTGAAACTTGTCCATATTGTAGACAAACAATTTAACACACATTGTCAAAACATAAATCAATGACATGAATTTTCCATTCATTATTTTGATATATTGATATATCATTAATTTTTATCCATTTTTTAATAACATCCATTTTTTCTTCAAGCAATTCCATAAAATGATAATCGTGATTATCGATAAATTCATAATTTATTTGTTTTTTAACAAATTCTAATATTACATCATCAATTATTTCATGATCATAAATAAATAGAATATTTTGTATTAATTCATTAGTTATTTTGTTATAAATTTTTATTGGAATAAATTTTGATATTAAATTATTAATATCAAAATCTGGTAAAATTTTGAGATTGATAGATTTAATAAAATCTGAAATATAATTTTGTATTTCTTTTGTTGTGTTTTTTATTTCACCAATAAGATTTAATAGTTCAAGTGTCAAACCATAATCACTAATAACTTTAATGCAAATATCTCCGTCAAATAATTCTTCTTTATCTATCTTTCCTTGTTTTAAAAAACTATTTTCTAATTTTTTAACACGATTTTCTGTATCAATTCCTTTAAACCCAATAATATACATTGTTATATTAAAATTAAATTTTATTATTCAAATTAATACCATATCAAAATATAAATCAATATGATAATCTTTCCATTTATTATAATGATAGAATGATATGGTATTATTTTTCATCCATTTCTCAGTAATTTCAATTTTTTCATTAATTAATTCTATAAAATGATAATCGCGATTATGTATAAATTTATAACCAATTTTATCATTTATAATATCTATGATTCTATTATTGATATTAATATAACGTTCTTTATTATCATACACAAATTCAAATAGTGTTATTTTATTTATTAACTTATCATGAATTATTAAAGGTATTATGTGGTTTATGTCACCATCATCATCAAAATCAAATATATTAAAAATCTTGATGTTATATTTTTTTATCATGTTTGGCATTATATTTTGTATTTCTTCTTTTGTTATATCAGATTTTATATCGTTTAAATTAAATAAATTGAATAAATCGTTTGGTAAATAACCAACTTTAATGTAAATATCTCCGTCGAATAATTCTTCTTTATCTATCTTTCCTTGTTTTAAAAAACTATTTTCTAATTTTTTAACACGATTTTCTGTATCATTTCCTTTAAACCCAATAATGTACATTGTTATATTAAATTCAATTTAATTATTCAATAAGTATTATTTATTTTTTATCTTGAATGTAGTTTATAAAAAAATAAATCATTTATTCAAACAGAGATCAATCATGTATTCAAAACACGAAAATATAAATTCATTATTTTTTATATCAACCATTTCCTGAATTTCATCATCCCCATCATCATTCTCTCTATAACCAGCTTTTAAATCTATTAAATCTATAACTTGAATCATCATGCGTTTTAACCAATCACGAGTTCCTGTATCTTTATCATAAAACTCATACGGAAAGTTAATATCATTAAACTCAAATATAACACTTGCGATTTTAACGTAAAATACGGTCAGATTATTAACATTATTTTGAATTATTCCATTGTCATTACAAGTTATAGTATAGAAATACCCCATTCCTATATATCTATTTTTTAATTTCAATTATTTCCTCAAATGACAACAATCCAATTAAACAAATAAATATATATATAAACAACAATATGGATATTGAAATTAATGAGGACACAATTATTGATATTGCAAAATCAATAAAACAATGTGGACTTAATATTAACATGGCCGAAAGCCATGAAAATATTATTAAATCAATAATGGAAATATTACCAAATCCAAAGAAGAGTAAATCATTTTCAAATGATCATGCAGACAAAATTGCATTTACTATTAATGCTAAGTTTAGTAAATATATTTCAGAACCATTTACAACCATTTCTAATTTATGTACGCATGTTAAAAATGTATGTAAAAATAAAATAAATGATATTAAAAACAAGATTGAAATTGATTTCCAAATCAATGATAAAAATAAAATTGGAGATTTGATAGTGGCATATGTTGAAATTAATAAACTATTAGAAACAATGAATAATAATAAATTTGATGAAATAAATAATGGTGACAATTTAGCATATTGTTTAATTGATTTTGGATTGATGATATCATCAATCCATATTTATAATGTAATGTTGAAAAAAATATCAAAACATTCATTTAGTAGAGATGAAGAAACAATCAATATGTTGAATTATAAGAAGTTACGTCGAATTGATGTTTAATGAAAACTTAATTTTATTGGTTTATTATTATTTAATAATCCAAAATTTTTATAACAATTATCAGTATCAAATTTATTCCATTTATCATTTAGAAAGTAATCAACTTTCATATCAATTTTGTTTATCATATAATTTAAAATCGCATTATAAATTGATATTTCTTCTTTTTTTTCATTAATGAATTCAGAGTACATCCACATTTCATTATTAATTGTTTTCATAGCTATATCATAAATTATTTGATTAACAATATTAGTGATAACACCAAATGTAATACATTCAGTCATAATTATGACTGGTTTATCTCAATCACCACAATAGCGATGTATACAGGCTTTGTAAAAATTTTCATCTCCATCAATATTCCAACCTTCTGCATCCATTCCACATGTTGTAATCACAACTGGTATCATTTTTATATAAAAAAGTAAATTCAATTATAATTGTGTCAATGGTTCAAGAATTCTACGAGTGATGTGATATATGTGAAATTCAGGAAATTTCATAAATGTGGATTTAAATTCATCATAACAATTTATTTTAAATTCATTCCATTTATTATAGTTGAAATAATCTACTTTTAAATTTATTTCTGATAAAAATATTTCATATAAACATTTTGATATAGAAATTTCGCCACTGTAACATATTTTATTCTTATTTTTAATTTCATATTGTGTTGGATTTCTTTCATAATCGCGTCCACCATCAAAATAACCAAATTTTATTTTAGTTAATTTAATCAAAAGATTCACAATTATTTCATTAATATTATCAATATTTTTACAACTATAAAATATACATGCTGGAATAATTTTTATAGAACAACCGTGGCGTGAAAATTTATCAAATATAAATTTTCTTTCGTACTCAATATTATCAATTATTTCATAATCATCCTCTAAATTTGCTGTATATCTTCCAATTCCACATGCGGTAACTACTACTGGAATCATTTTTATAAGTATATATAAAAAAGTAAATTCAATTTTAAATTAATCAAAACTTAATTTTATTGATTTATTATCAAATAATACTCCAAAATTTTTATAACAATTATCAGTGTCAAATTCATTCCATTTATCATTTAGAAAATAATCAACTTTCATATCAATCTTATTTATTATAAAATTTAAAATTACATTATATATTGTTATTTTAATGTTTTTTTCACTAGTATATTGTGAGTTAATTAATAAAATATCATCATCTATCAAATCAACTAATATTTTGTAAATTTTTTTATTTACAAAATTAGTTATATCATTGATTGTGTTACATTTATGTAAAATTATTACTGGTTTAGGCCACTCATCATAATAATCACAAGCTTTATGGAAATTACAATCTCCATAAAAATTCCATCCTTCTGCATCCATTCCACATGTTGTAATCACAACTGGAATCATTTCTTCATAAAAAAGATAATTCAATTATGATTGTTATTTATATCATAGATTACATTATATGAAATGATATAAATAGTCAATTCATCCATATTTTTATATAATTCTTTAAATTTTTCATAACAATCTATTTTAAATTCATTCCATTGATTATCATAGAAATAATCAATTTTAATATGCAAATCATAAATAAAATAATCATATACAACCTTTGAAATTGGTAATTTACCATTTAATATTTCTCTTTTACATTTATGTGTGCGTTCAGATATTGGAAAAAGTATATAATCAAGTCCTTCATTATCAATTATAAAATCAATTAATATTGATGCAATAAAATCATTGATTTCATCAACATTTTTACAATTATAAAAATTACACAATGAAGCCACTTTTCCATCATCGTCAAGATTATCATCTGTAAATATTTTATCAAACACATTTTTTTTCTTATTATTAATGAAATAAATGCGCATCGAATCTCCATACATGGTTAAAACAATTGGAATCATTTCTTCATAAAAAAGTAAATTCAATTATAATTCAAATATTATTTCTCTATCAGATAAACCAAATTTCGACGCAATGGCAATTTGATCTTTATTCAATATAAACTCAAATTTTTCAAGAATTTGTTCTATAATGACATCAAATTTTGAATCTTCGATAGAAGTAAATTTATCTAAAAACATTGATTCAAAACATTTATAACAATTATCAATATTATATTTCACAAATTTATCATTTATGAAATATTCGCAAGTTAAATGTTTTTTATATTTGTCAAATATAATTTTATTCATTGATACACAGTCTGAATCAACGTCGGTATAATACCATTTATTTTTTTCGAAAGTTTCTATGAATAAATTAGCAATGATGATATTTATATTAAAAATATTATTTATGATAGAAAAACTCCTACAATTTGATAATATAATTGTTGGTTTATCACTTTCGTAATAAAAATCATATTCGCATTGATTTTCAAATAAATCAAAATTATCATCACCTTTAAAATTCCATATATTATAATCTCCACAAGCGGTTATAATCACTGGTATCATTTTTATATAAAAAAGTGAATTCAATTATATATCAAATAACAATTCTTTGACAGATAAATTATTTTTTATAGCAAAAGCAATAGATCTATTTTCTGGATAATATTCAACGTGTTCTATTAAATAATATATAATTATATTAAATTTAGGATTATCAATGCTTTCATATTCCAATAATAATGCATTTTTAAATTTTTCACGACCGCGTTCAATATTAAAATTAACAAATTTATCATTATGGAAATATTCAACTTGTAAATGTTCTTTATATTCGTCAAATATAATTACACTCATATATGAATAATCTAAATTGATCACATTATATTCCCATTCAGTTTCTTTAAAAGTTTTCATAAATAAGTTTACAATAATGTCATCTATATCAGAAATATTTTCACAACTTGTTAATATAATCAATGGTTTATCATTTTCAGAATCGCGTTGATTTTCAAACAAATCAAAATTATTATCACCTTTTAAATTCCATGTGTTATAATTTCCACAAGCGGTTATAATTACTGGAATCATTTCATATATAAAAAAATAAATTCAATTTTAAATTAATCCAGCGAATATAGAACTAATATCAAACACCTTCCATTCATCATCTTCATAATATTTAACAATTAGATTTGTGTCATGAATTGCACTCTCAAATTCATTCTTTATTGAATCTTTTAGTTTAGTATCTTCATCACACTTTAAATCAATAATAGACATAATTATCTTACTAACAATTTTTCCAATATCAGATACTTTTTCACAAATATGATATTGACAAACAGGTCTGATTAATTCATCATGACTAATATGACTATAGCCCTCTCCCTCAAATACTTTGAATTTTCCATCATCTTTAATCTTCCATACTTTCCCAGCTCCACATGCAGTGATTACTACGGGAAACATAGCGATATATACCTATAAAAAAGTAAATTCAATTATGATTTTACATGAATAAGTTGAAATCGTCATAACAATTTACATTAAATTTATTCCATTTATTATCATAGAAGTAATCTACTTCTAAATGCATTTGAGTTACAAGCATGTAATATAAACATTTTGACATAGTAATTTTCTTTTCACAACATACATCAAATCTATTTTTAAGTTTATAAAGTGTTATATTTTTCGATATAAGATCAACAGTTTCATATTCATATTTTTCTTTAATTGCCTCAATTAAATTATTCATAATAATGGTTTTTATATCCTCAATATTTTCACAACTGTAAAACTTACACATTGGAATAATTTTATCATAACACCCATGTCGATCAAATTTATCAAATATAAATTCTCTGTAATAATCATGATCATTGATTATTTCATATTCATCTTCTAAATGCGATGTAAATTCTCCTTTTCCACATGCTGTAATCACCACTGGAATCATCTTTTTTATATAAAAAAGTAAATTCAATTTTGTTGTAAAGATTTGATAATATTTTGCACAATATTATAAACAATTATCACATCTAAATATACATATAATTCTTTAAATTCATTATAACAATTTACATCAAATTTATTCCATTTATTATCATCAAAATAATCAACTTTAATATTCATTTCATTAATAAGATAATAATATATAGTTTCTGAAGTTGATAATTTACCATCACACATTTTATCTTTATTACTAATCATATATTCAGTCGGTCTAATTAAATCATTTTGAAATAAATCATTATATTTGAGAATTTTAATAAACATTTGTGCTATAATTTTATTAATTTCATCTAAATTAACACAATTACAAGTTTGACAAAGTGGATATTTATCCAAATTGTCTATATCAACATTATCATAGAATGCCTCAAAATAATCTCCTCCATCCATACCTGCAAAAGAAAACATACGATTCGCCGCAGTAATTACCACTGGAATCATCTTTTTTATATAAAAAAGTAAATTCAATTTTTTCTAAGAGATTCAATAATATTATATGAAATATTATAAACAGTTATTTCATCCAGATGTATATATAATTCTTTAAATTCATTATAACAATCTATGTTAAATTTATTCCATTTATTGTCATAAAAATAATCTACTTTAATTTTTAAATTGTTTATGAAATAATCATAAACAATTTTTGATATTGGTAAATCACCATTTTTTATAGAATATTTATTTATATTCATACAATAGGTTGGTTCAATTAAACCATCTTGAAATAAACTTTTAAGATTAATGATTTTAATAAATGTTTCTGCAATGAAATCATTAATATTAAAAACATTTTTACAATCGTAAGTTTGACAAAATGGATATTTTTTCACATTGTCATTATAAAACATACTAAAAGTATTTTCTTCATTCATATCTTGTAAAACAAACATATCGCCCGATGCGGTTAAAACCACTGGAATCATCTTTTTATATAAAAAAGATGATTCAATTTTAAAGTTTTATTAATATTCTTAAGGCGTCTATAATATGATCAAATTTATCATTATTTTGAAAATCTGTGTTTTCGTATTTTGTCAAGAATGTATTTTTAAATTTTTCATAACTATTTTCAACATCATATTGAATAAATTTATCAACCAAGAAATATCTTACTTGCAAGTTTCTTTTATAAGTTTCAAATATAATTCTATTGATTGGTGTATAAAGTGATTTTAATCTAATCCATATCCATTTAGTTTCATTAAAAGTTTTCATAAATAAGTTTACAATAATATCATCAATATCAGAAATATCTTCACAGTTTGTCAAAATAATTAACGGTTTATAATTATCGAAATAAAAATCATATTTACGTTCATTTTCATATAAATCAAAATTTTTATCACTTTTTAAATTCCATGTGTTATCATTTCCACAACCTGTAATTACTAATGGAATCATCTTCTTTTCATATAAAAAAAAGTAAATTCAATTTTAAAGTTTATATCTATCATCTTCTAATGGATTAATTATTCTACGAGCAATGTAATATAAATCGATTTCTCTAAATTTCATATATTCAGATTTAAATTCATCATAACAATTTATATTAAATTTATTCCATTTATCATTATCAAAATAATCTACTTCTATATTCATTTCTGATATAAGCATTTCATATAAACATTTTGACATAGGAATTTCTCCAGAATTACATATTTTGTATCTATTGTTAATTTCATATTGTGTACATGTTCTTGGTAAAATATCAGCATCCACATATCCAAATATTTCTTTAGTCAATTTAATTAAAATTTTTACAACAATATCATTAATATTTTCACAATTATAAAACACATATGCTGGAAGAATTTTATCACGACAACCATGACGCGAGAATTTATCAAATATGAATTTTCTTTTATATTGACGTTTATTAATTGTTTCATAATCATCTTCTAAATATGATACAAAATTTCCCTTTCCACAAGCTGTAATCACCACTGGAATCATCCTTTTGAATTGGAATATACTACATATAATAATGATTTCAAATATAATTATAATAATTCTGTTATCTTTATTGATAATAACGTATGTAAGATTGTGGAAATTTAATACTAATTTTGGAGAAATAATTCCAATAAAACAACCTATATCAGAATTATATGACACAATGAAAACTGGTGATATCATATTTATGACATCTACAGCACTATCAGCATTTTTAAGTATGTCGACGCAAGGATATTTTAGTCACTGTGGTATGATTGTAGATATTGATGGAATTCTTCATTTATCTGAATCACAATCACAAGACTGTATAACTCCAATTGATAAACCATATAATGAATCACAATTCGTCATAAAGTTAAATAAAGGAACCACTCTCACACCATTATTAACAAAATTAAAATATTACAGTGGTAATTATTATTATTCTAAATTATCAAAAGAATTATCAAAAAATGATATACACAAATTAACCAACTTAATCAATCATATAAATGGATATCAATATCCAACACATTTTCAATCGATATTGAAGCACTTTGGAGTTGATTCATCAACACGACATTGTTATCAACATTTATTATTACTTCTTAAGTGTATTGGAATGAATGAAGAAGTGAAAAATAGTAATAAATCTTTGTCAAAATTTTTTGATACAATATTCGAAAAAAAATATTCATTTGGTTATTATCACAACCCTATTCAAATTAATTATGACATCTAAATACGATGTCGAATTATGACATCTAAATATGACATCTAAATGCAATGTCGAATTATGACATCTAAATACGATGTCTAATTATGACATATAACAAAATATAATCTTGCTTAATTTATCTTTAATTTCATCACATTTTTTTATTTCTATTTCTTTTTTATAATTATCTTTATTATATTTTACGACATCATACTTATAATGTTCCAAAATATATTTACATAAGTCATTATAATTGATCAATTTGTTTTGTTCCATACAGAAATTCAGTATGGAGATTGGATTATTGATACCCTCTTTAAACTTTATTGTATCACACAAATCATCAAATATTATGAATGCAATTTTCTCATAAAGAAAATCCATGTTCAGTCCGACATATTCAACATTGTCAACAATGAATGTAATCATTATGTGGTCATATATATGACCACATAAAGAATTCAATTATTAAAACATTTTGTGTAAATTATTACTTATTAATTCATCCATTTTTCTCTGAATTTCATTGTGACATATATTGATTTCCTTGTTTTCTTCACTATAATCATCAGTTGTCGTATATTTCACTTTGAAACAATCTATATACTGTGAATTAATGATATCACTAGCATTTTCAAAATTATCCTCGAGTAAGAGATCTTTTAAAGCAATTGGACGAAATTTGCTGACTCTGAACATAAGATATTTTTCAAGTAAGTATATTGCACTTTTTTCATACAAATCAATCATGTCAGATGCTTTATGCCATAAAGATTCATCATCATGATGACGCAAAATAAATGCATAAATAATCATCTTTAATATTAATAATAAAAAAGAATTCAATTGTTAAAACACATGGTTATGATTATCATCAATGAGTTTATTCATCTTATTTTGAATTTCAATATTCATTATATTAATTTCTTTTTCCTCTTCATCATAATCATCAGTTGTCGTGTACTTAACACTAAACCAGCAACAACAATTTGAACAAATAATATCGCCAGCATTTTTAAAATTATCTTCACAGCGATGTTCTTTTAATGTTATAGGATGTTTTGAACTACGTGTTATAGAACAATATCTATCGAAGAAATATTTCGCAATTTTTTCATACAAATCGTCCATATGAAGTGCTTTTTGTAAAGTCATTGTACTTTCATCATGTTGCAAAACTATTGCATAGATAATCATTCTCATACACTATTAATAAAAAAGAATTCAATTTCCAAACATAATATTTTGATTATCAGCAATAAGCTTATTTAGTTTTTTTAGAATTCTGTAATCATAAATATCAAGTCTATCATCTTGATATTTAGGAATTTTGGAATTAGAACTCGAATAAAATATTTTACAATTTTTAACATACTTCGCTATCAAATCATGAGCATTTGTAATTTCATCAACAATCATACACTCTTTCAAAGTGTTTCTATCATGTCTAAAATGATAACAATATCTGTCAAAGAAATATCTTGCACAACCGTCATAAACATCATCCATATTTATTGCCTCGACCCATGGTTCATCATCAAAATGCAGAACAATTGAATAATAAATCATATTTCAATACTGTTAATAAAAAAGAATTCAATTTCCAATCATTTTATTTTGATTATCCTCAATAAGTTTATCAAGTATATTCAAAATTCCTTTATCATAAATACTAATTCCGTCGTCATAATGATCGGGAGTATTAACATTAGAATGTGAATACTTTATTGTAAAATTATACATGCGTTTTTTTATCATGTTATAAGCATCTTCAATACCATCATCAATCATACATGCTTCCAAAGAGTTTCTACTGTGTCTAATATGATGGCAATATCTATCAAAGAAATATCTTGCACAACCATCATATATATCATTCATATCTTTTACTTGAATCCATGGTTCAAATTCATCATCGAAATTCATGACAAGTGAATAATAAACCATTCTTCAACACTATTAATAAAAAAGAATTCAATTTTCAATTAGTTGCATATTCACGAATCAAGTTGGAGAATTCTCTAACATATTCATAATTATTTTCTACATATTTGACATATCTTTCTTTTATAATTTCCACATAATCTTCAGGCGAGAAGGTTATTATACTTACTCCTCTAAATATTTTAATTTCATCCTTTTCACCAAAACAATTTCCAATATTATCTATGTCACGTTTGATAAATTTATCTATGATTATATCAATAATAAGTTTAATCAATGTATCATATTCTCCCACACATGTATAGTGTTCAATATAATAATACCCAGCGCCACACTGTCTTTCTTCATCTCTCAAAATAAACACTGCCACAGTTTCCGACATTTGTTGTGAAAACACTATTAATAAAAAAGAATTCAAATTTGAAAGTTAACTTATTATATATAAAATGATTCCATTTCAAATTATACAGATATATAACAGCGATGTTATCAATGGTATATATCTATTAAAAAAAGCGATTGATAACGATGATTTATTTAGACAAATTGCATTATTCCTATATGACAAAGAATACACATGTCTCGATATTCCACAAGGAAAAGATTATAGGTATGATGATGATTTCGATACAAATGATTTTAATATTAACAATGAAATTAAAATCAAGATAACAATGATTTGGAAAAAATATGAAAGAAGCACAAACATGTTTTTCCAAATAAAATATTATCCAAATGATGAATCAGATGTTGAATATTTATCAATGTTCGATAACAAAAAAAGAATAAACAAAGAATTGGTAAAAATTATTAAAAATATTCATTAATCGTCTTTACGTTTTTTATACATATTGAAATCCTCAATCTCACTCGAATTTTCAATATATCTTAGATATCTTTCTTGAATAAGCTCAATATTATCTCTAATGTCAAAATTTTCATATTCATCATTAATAATATAATACATTTCTATATTACCATAATGTTTATCAAGATATGTTGTCAATTTTTCATAAGTAATTTCTGTTGATTCTGTATAAAATTGATAAAGAAATAGACATATTGATATTAATGTATCAGCTAAACATTTTTTCAATGTTTCTACATCACTTTTCCACATAAATGTTACACGCGAATATCCATCTTCTCCCCATCGTTCATCAATCTGTATTTCCACTGGAATTAAGGGCATTTTTTAGTCTAACACTATATAAAAAATAATTCAATTTTAACTAATACATTTATCAAATTCTGTGACATGTTTGCAACCATTCGCAATAAATAGTGTATACCTCTCTTGCATAATTGCAAAATTGTCACGAAGACTGAGATCTTCCCACGTACTATGAATCTTATACTGAAACAATGCAATATAATACGTTCCAGTGATATAACGATTAACTTCATTATAATCAATATTAACTGGATGCCAGTAATTATAATTACTAAACATTCGACTAATAATATGATCCATAATAAATTTAATTACATTATCAATATCGCCAACATAATTAAAATAAAATGAACCAAAATTAGAAGTGCGAATTCGTACTTCCACCAGTTTCTTATTCTCTTTAACAAACTTAAAGACATTTGTAAAATCAGTCTTCTTAATCTCTTCAATAATACTAGCGATATCATCACCTTGTTTAATTTTTTCAATAAAACTAGTCATTTTAGCGATTTCATCAATCTGTGCATCTGTGACAATTGACGGCATTTCGATGAGGAACATATATGAAAAAATATGATTCAAATTTCAAATCCAGCAATTCCATGATCGGAATATTTGTCGACATCTGGACAATTGAGTGATCCAAATCCATTGTTTACACTCTGTTGATAACCTTCTGTAATATATCCAATAATTTCTTCATCGAATTGAAATCTTATTTGAGTTCCATTATCGATAGAGTATTGAATACCAAAAGTATCATATCTTAATGCAATTAATTCATATAAATTTCCTACTGTGATATTCATGTTTCGTCCACAATCTTGCATAAAATGAAATACAAATAAATTTGCAATAATTCTTCTATAATTTTCTATTGGTATATCAACGTGAAATACGTTATTTGACCACCCAGAACCGTCAGAAGTAATAATCGACAGAGCAACAAAATGCACACGAACTGACATCTCTCAACATCATATATAAAAAACAATTCAATTTTCAATATAATCAATGGCCATTAATTTGAATGTTTCATAACAATTTTGTATATCATATTTTATCCAGTTGTCATTTTCATAATAATTAATTTCTAAGTTTGTATTCGAGACATATTCATCAAAGATGCAGTTCATATCACTATAATCATGTTCAATAAAACTATTGAACAATTCACTACTTCTATCAGTAACAAACATATCATATTGACTTTTAAATGCAATCATAAATCTTTCAGCGACATAACAATCAATATTAACAAAATGATCAAACTTCAATAATATACAAATCTTTCGCTCTCTCAAATCATCACTGATATCTCCACTCGGTTCTGTGAAAATATCATTATCAAAATTCCATATTTCAATGGTTCCCTCACCAGTTATGATGACAGGAATCATGATGTATTGTATACAAAAAATATAAATTCAATTATTTATCCCTTTTATAATCTAATTGTAGTGCTATAATAATAGAAGGAAACATCTTGTATTACATAAGAATTTATCAATTCAATTATATTTATATCTATCGAGACATAAACTTAATATTTCTTTATCATCTAAATTTACACTTTTCCATTCTAAATCTAAAGAATATCTAACTTCTAATTTTGACATTTCGCACCAATCAATTAAATAATTATTTAATTCATTCTCTCCTATGCACTCAGCACTGAATGAAAATACTTCATTTGCCCCATCAAACATAACTTCTGCAATAACAAATTTTAATATATTGATATCGTCACAATGATCAGTTATGATATTTTTTTTATCATATTCATCAACATAAAAAATAATATATGGTATCATCTTATTTAATAAATATTATAAAAATGTCCATCTACAATAATGATAATTTCTATTACCATATGAGTTTCTTTCTTAATCATGAGATTCTCATAAGTATCATTTGAACAATCAATCGACGATCGTTCACATGGACTATATGGATGATACTTCATCTCAGCTCGTTGATTGTATTCAAATTTATGAATCATGTATGCAAATTTACGTTCAGACTTTGGATCAATAATAATTCCAGCTCTGTCTCCATCACATGATTCACAAATACATTCCTTTCGAATGAAACCCTTGTGAGTATGTTCATAATACAATCTAACAATTCCATCATGAATCAAACTTGTCAAACTATAAATTGTAACCTCAATCGCGACATCGTGATCAATGTATTGAATTGTTGGAACGCACTTACTACCAATTGATTCAAACATAATTTTAATATCATTACACATCCATAGTTTACTATGTTCATCAAACCAAATATGTTTAACTTCTTTTAGATAATCTATGATAAGTTCTGTCGCTTTTTTATCACAATTTTCACACTCTTCTTCGACAATTTTATTACCAAAATTAATGATAACAGACATCGTTAAACATCTATAAAAAATAATCATTCAAATTTCATAAAAATGTCCATCTACAATAAATGTCAATTGTATTGTGCGTTTTATTTTCATTTCAACAATTTCATCATATGTGCCACTGGAATATATAACTTGAGAACTTTCATTATCATAACGATATTCTTCATCAAAATTATAAAAATGATGAATAAATGGATATTTCAAATCTGAATTTGTATCAACAGAAATGAGCACATTTTGTGCAGATGATGTTCCACAATATTCACAGACACAAACATGCTCAATAAAATCATCATCATCAATATGTGAAACATTAAGTTCATTCGATATTTTAAATATCGTGGCTATCAAACTGTAAACTGAAATTTCAGTTTCTATTTTGTCATTAATATATTTAATTTTTGGAACACATCCATAACCACCCGATTCGAAGAGTTGTTTATTATATTCATTATTGTTTTCATCGAAACATTGATCCCATTTCCATTTTTTAACATCGTAATTAAAATAAATATAACCAAATTCTTTCAAATATTCTACAATAATTTGTGAAGCAACCAATTTACAGTCGTTAAAATTTTCACAATCTTTTACAATTTTCTCGCGATCGCCAAGTGAAACATCGCACGTAGGCATGATAATACACATATAAAAAATAATCATTCAAATTTAATGATTTCAAATGGTACATTTTCATGATGAACAGTGAAATCTCTAATTTTACCCGAATTCAAAATATATGTAATAATATCTTTCACGGCAATTATGCCATTAATCATTATTACTGCATACTGCAAATTATAACCCAATTGTCCACCACATTCGGTGTTTCTAACATATTCGTTGCAAGAAAATGAGACCATGGTTTCATCAGTATCGGTAATTTGAAGTGTTTTTCCAAAATTATGGTAAACATGTGTGCGATGCAAACATTTGCAAACATACTCCATGTATATTTCTTTTCCGATATGATTCTCGGAATCCTCATAGCGTGCATGTATATCACATTTGTGACCAAATGACAATATAATAGATTCCATATCTTCGAAATCATCAGTAAATTCAACTCCATGTTTTTCAAAATATATTTTCAAATAACCATGAAATTTCATATATGCGTCTAGAACACTAGATGCATCTACGTCAACCGATTCCAATACATTCAAATAACAATTTGTAAAAGATATTTCGAGAATTGGCATCTTTAACTAGTGGTACATATATATAAAACAATCAATCAATTTTAAAGAATTCTTTTTCTCTTATTAATTCTCCATTATTACTCCATTCACGAAACATGAATCCATCTCTATTCACATATTCACCATCAATCATGTTATGCATACATTTAACTTTTCCATTATCGAACCATTCTGTAAATGCACAATTTATGATGGAATTAAGTTTACCATTTTTAAAGAATCCTTTTTCTTTAATGTTTCCATTATTATGCCATGTTGTGTAATCATTTTCAAGCATTCCATTGATATAATGTTTTTCACATTTTTTGTTTCCATTTTCATACCATTCTTCGACTGTCGGATGTTCATTTGTTGATGATAGAATCCCATCAATATACCACTTTTTACATTTTTGTTTCCCTCCATGATACCATTCTTCATATGCTGGTTTAATAGTTGAATGTAATTGATTATTGAATACAATCGATTTATTTTTATTATCTCCATTTTCATACTGAACAATTATTGTAGAATTCTCTACATCAAAAGATACTTTCTTTTCTTTTAATTTTCGTTCAATGCATTCTTTCGAAACATGATTCATTTCTATATGTTTTTCTAATTCTACATCAGTGGTAATCTTATTAAGAAGAATTAATTCTTTTTGTAAGAGTTCTTCTTTTCTCTTAATAAGTAAATCATGAATTAAACTCTTATCATCATAATGTTTTGAATTATAATCATTTAATGTTTCAATAGATTTAATATTTTGAATATCTTTTTTAAATAATTCCATCTCAAGTTCTTTAAAATTATAACATTTATTTCCTTTATAAATGAAATCTTTTAATTCGTCAACATTCTTAAAATCATTAACATTTTTTGTTGATGATTTAATTTCTGCTAATTTCTTAGTATATACACTAAGCGGTAGATCAGGATTTGATTTACTATAATTATCAAGTTCATCAATAGTTTTAAAATTATCTAAAGTATTACAATCAACTGATTTATCCATAAATTTAAGTATTCTAGAAGAAATTGGTTTTTCTTTCTTTTCTAACTCTTTAATTTTATTTTCATAAATATCTTTAATTTTATCAAAACTAAAAGAATCAAATGTTGATAAATAATCTGCCAGTGCATTAAGTGACTTACATTTGTTTATCTCTCTTTCATGGATTTGTTTTTCAAGATTAACATATCCATAAAATTTATTTCTAAATTCTTTAGCACTTTTAAAATCATCAATTGAAACACCTATATCTTTAAATGAAGAAATTGTTGATTTGAATTTACACAATCTTTTTGAATAAATTTGATATGGAACATCATGTTCTTTCATATATTTATCCATTTCATCAAATGTTGTGAGTTTGTCAAGTGCTTCTTCATGTGATTTGTTTTCTTTATGTGCATTATTACAAACTTCTTCTATTTCTTTTAATTCTTTAACTTTTTTGTTATAAATACCTTCATAACATTCAAAATCATGTTCATTTACAATTTTATATTTTTCTATATCTTCAACAGATAAGCATTTATTAATATTTCTTTCGTGAATTTGTTTCCTAATATCTTCTACATAACAATATTTAAATTCTTCCATAAATTCTTTAATTGTTTTAAACTCATCAAGAAATTTATTTATAACTTCTTGTTTAAGTTTTGTCTTTGATAAAACATATTTGTTGACTTTTATGTATTCTTTTACCTCATCATACGATGTGAAATTATCTATATTTCTTTGATGAATCTGTTTTTCAATACAAGTATAACCACCTCCAATTTGTATTCTAAATTCATCAACAGTTTTAAAACTATCTATCGATATGTCACTTGAATTTATTTCTTTTACTGTTTTAACATTGTCTTTAAAATCAATCATCTTTTTACTCCAAATATGAGATGGAAAATCTTTATTATTGTGACCATATTCTTCTTTTTCTTTAACTGTAGTTAGTTTATCAAATGCATCAACATGCATAGCCACCTTCTTATCATAATCTGATTTAATTCGATTAATAATCAATTGTTCTTGATAAACAAAATCTGGACATTTATTATATTTTGCGAATTCTTTTAATTCTTCAATAGTTTTAAAATTAGTTGTATATTTTTTTTCTAACTCACCAAAATCATTAAGATTTTTACATTCAATAGACTCGGTCAAATAGTTATTAAATTTTTCTCTAACATCGTATTCGTCATCTTCTTCCTGTATATCAAATGATTTTAACATTTGTGATTCTGGAGATTTTTTATCATTTGCAGATTCTGGATTTGTTTCATAAATTAAAGAAATGGGATTATTACCATTACATTCTACAGGTTTATTTACTTTACCAACAAAATCTTCACGATCTTTAATCAACACTGTTTCATCAGTACTCGTTGTCGAAATATTATCTTCAACATCCATTGTGTAAAAGTATATTTTTGTATATTTATAGGTTCAATTGAAAAAAATAAATCAACAATGAGATTTAGAAGATGTTTACTAATTATTATATTTATTCATTCATTGTAGAATTTATAGATAAAAAAATTTATATGTTCAATTTACTATACTATCATCAATTGACAGCGATGCACATCCTTCAGTTATAACATTTTGATATGATGTTGAACGAGTTTCAAAGAAATTAGCTTTACTAACTTCATTTAATGTAAGTGCGTCCATGAATGAATAAGGATTTTCAACATTATAAATCGTGGGATATCCCATATGATTAATTACACTATCAGCTTGATAACGCACATATTGTTTCATGGATATAGAATCGATAATATCAACAGAATTTGGAAGAGAAATCTCAATAAATGTATCTATCGATTTAATCGCATCATCAAAAATTCTTTTTACTATATCGAAAGATGGTTTCGTCACAAGATAACGTCGAATGAGAAGACATGAAAACATTGTATGCAACCCTTCATCTCTTGCAATGAAACTGTTAGCTTGTGTAATTCCATTAAGTTTATTTTTAGTTCTTAACCATTGTAATGCACTAAAACTTGCACTAAACATAACACCTTCAACAACGGTGAACGCAACTAATCTTGTTCCAATATGTAAATCTTTATTAAACCATTGCATCACCCAATTCCTCATTCCAGTTATACAAGGAGTTATCAATGTTGCGTTCATCACCTCTTCACGTTCTTTATCAAACATTATTGCTTCAATTTGTAATGCATAACTTTCAGCATGAACACATTCTTGATCTTTTTGAGCGTGGTACACCATCTGAGCTTCCATACAATCAATTTCTTTTCCAAAATTATCATCTAAATTGTCCAACACATCAATATCAATTCTTGCAAAGAATGCCAATTGCATTTTGATAAAATGTTTTTCATCATTACTCATAGCATTCCAATCATTAATATCCTTGGTTAAATCTATCTCTTGTGCAGTCCAATGACAACCCTCTATTTTCTTACGAAATTGCCAAATATCATCATGAATAATGGGGCGTAATGAGACTCTATCTTTATTATCGATAGACCAATTGAAAGCCATTTTATATTATATCTATATATTCAAATATATAATACGCTATAATACCGCAGAAAAAAGTTCTTAATCAATATTAATGACATCATGTGATATGTCGTAATGTGACATCATGTGATATGTCGTAATGTGACATCATGTGATATGTCGTAATGTGACATCATGTGATATGTCGTAATGTGACATCATGTGATATGTCGTAATGTGACATCATGTGATATGTCGTAATGTGACATCATGTGATATGTCGTAATGTGACATCATGTGATATGTCGTAATGTGACATCATGTGATATGTCGTAATGTGACATCATGTGATATGTCATAATGTGACATCATGTGATATGTCATAATGTGACATCATGTGATATGTCGTAATGTGACATCATGTGATATGTCATAATGTGACATCATGTGATATGTCATAATGTGACATATAATATTGATTAAAGATTTTTTTCTGCGGTATTATAGCATATTATATTTGAATATTATAATATTATAATATTATTATAAAATGGAATATATACTATGTATTGATACTGAAACAACAGGATTGCCAAAAAAGAGAAATTCAAATTATAAAAATATAGACAATTATAATACATGTCGAATGGTGAGCATTGCGTGGATTTTATATGACACAATAAATAAACAAATAGTAAAAAAATATTCAAATATTGTTAAACCAATTGGTTTTACAATTAACAATAAATCAGGAGCTGCATTAATTAATCATATAACTCAAGAATTAGCAACCGAGAAAGGAATATTAACTGAATTAATATTCCAAGAATTATTTAATGATTTATTATTAACAAAAACTATTGTAGCTCATAATTTTGATTTTGATAAAGGTGTGATATTGTCAGAATGTTTCAGATCGAATAATACTCAGTTGATAGATCTATTCCTGAGTAAAAAAAGTGAATGTACATTAGAATTGAGTAGACAATATAATATTAATAATAGATATATGAAATTAATTGATTTAGAATATCATTTATTTAATGAATCTAATTGTAATCATAATGCACAAAATGATGCAGAATCTTGTTTAAAATGTTATTGTAAAATAATGATCAAAGATGATGAAATCAAAGTTGACGAAATTGTTAAAATAATAAAAACAACTTTATCGGATTCAACAACGAAATTAAACATTTCAATTCAATTAGAAAAAGATATAATTATTAATCGCTTTGATGAAATTATGGATCGAATAAATAACTTGATGTTTTCACACCATCTTTAGAATAATTACCAGAATGTGTTTTCCAATAAATTTTTCTTTCAAATTTTAACAAATTATTAATTTTTTTGATAATATCATCTCTAGTTTCTTCATCACAATATATTACTATAACCCCATCTATATGATTACAATCATTTTCATTTGGTCTGATGGTTGAACATTTAAAATGAAATGTTTGTGTAATTTCATTATAATTATTTTTTAATAATAAATATTTTTCATCTAATTCAGTTAATCCATTATTTTCAATAATTTTATTGTAAAATAAACACCATTTACCAGTTCCAGTATTTCTTTGTTTTATTTCTTTTGGAGTTATCCAATAATTTAAAATAATTTTACTTGGAAGTGTTTGTTTTTCATCCCATTCTTTATTACTATCATATATTGATCGCAAAGATATCATAATTTTGGCAAATTCTTTTTTTATTAATCTATCTTCATCATTCATTAAACCTAAATAATATATTTTTTCATATAACTTATCTTTATCAATTTCATCTTCCTTAGAATCAAAGATAAATTCTAAATAACCTTTATACGATATATTATCTTTTTCAAGCATAAATTCACGTTCTACATAATCATATGGTTCTAAATCATTATTTAATAATTTTTTTGCATCTTTATGACTATACCATGCTGATTTAATTAAATTATTATTTTCAACACTTTCAATATATTCATTATATATTTCTTCTAATAAATCTCTAAATTTTTTTATATCTTTATTATAACTATTTTTTACACTATCTATTACCCATTTACAATATTTCTTTTCATATTTAATCAACCATTCAATATCTTTCCCTTTATGTTGTCCAAATGTAATAATTGTATTCATTATAATTTATATATATTTATTATTCAATTATAACATCTCACACTATGTCGAATTTTTGAAGCTTACGGTGTTTCATAATGAAATATTTTTTTATGAAATTGATAACTATATTTATTACAGAAAATAGGTTTATAAAGATATAACAATAAGTTTTAAAAGTTATTAATATCAATGTTTATAAAAAAGAATAAGAAAACAAAAGTTATAGGAAATGAAACATCATTGAGTAATCAATAAGAAAACGAAGAAATGAAACCAATTGTTTGTCAAGAAGATTAGGAAGAAATCATTTGTACAACAGCTGGGTTTATTTGAGACGCGAAATTTGATGTTTTTTGTATTTTACAAAAGATTGATAACGTAAGATTATTACAAAAAATGGGTTTATATGAATATAACAAAAATTTTTAGAAATTATTAATAACTAAATTCATAAAAAATATCAAATTTCGCGTCTCAAATAAACCCAGCTGTTGTCCAAATGATTTCTTCCTAATCTCACTGACAAACAATTGGTTTCATTTCTTCGTTTTCTTATTGATTACTCAATAATGTTTCATTTCCTATAACTTTTGTTTTCTTATTCTTTTTTATAAACATTGATATTAATAACTTTTAAAACTTATTGTTATATCTTTATAAACCTATTTTCTGTAATAAATATAGTTATCAATTTCATAAAAAACACTAAATCATGCAGGATATCGAATTATATCTATATTTGAATACATATATAGATATAATAAAAATGAATATATTGTGTATTAATGTACAAACGAATGGTTTACCAAAAAGAAGAGATTCTAGTTATATCAACATATCTGATTATGATGATTGTCGAATAGTGAGTATTGCATGGATAATATATGACATAAAAAATAAACGAATAATAACAAAATATTCAAGTTTAGTAAAACCAATAAATTTTACAATTGATAATAAATCTCCAGCAACATTGATGAATGATGTAACAATGGAGAAAGCATTAAAAAATGGAATATTGTTAGAAATAATATTACAAGAATTATATAAAGATTTATTAAAAACAAAAACTATTATAGCACATAATTTTGATTTTACATCTTTGTACATTTAAAACGCCGATCTAACGACTAAAATATACAAAAGTGTAAAAATTTGGTTATAACACATCGTGAAATGTGTATAAAGTCTTAATAACTGCGACAAAATTTTTCTGGTCTTTTACCAGTGTTAAAGATAGATTTTACTATTTTCAACATATTTTGCACAGCATTTCTATCTCTGTTATGGTATATTTCGCAATTATGCTTAATCGATTGACATCGTAATATACCATGACATAATTCTATCTCTCCTTTTCTTTTTGGTTTTTTACTTGGCTTTTCTAAAAACTTTTTTATTTCTTCATTACAACAATTACAAAGTTTTGATGTTCTGAATTCATTTACTAAATATGTTTTATAACCTGCATTTCTAAATATTTTTCTAAATTTCTTACATATTGTTGGTTCTTTTCCTTTCATATGAGTATTGCCTTTATCATAATCACCCATTACTAATATAGTTTTATTTGGCTTACCATATTTATTTTCAAAGTTTTTAATCATCTTACTTTCACTTTTTTGGGTATTTGTAAAAGCATTTAATTTAAATTTTCTAAAAAATGATTTTTCATAATGAGTACAAAGTTGATTATTTATTTTATTTTTTTCAATACAATATAATTTAAACTTTTCATAATTACAACTTTTTGAGTTTAAATTAAATAAAGTTGTTTCTAATTCTTTAATGGTTTTATTATCAATAAAAATTTCCTTATTAACTTTATCAATAATTTTATTATATTTTTTATTTCTTGTTTCTAGTCTTCTTTGATTTTGTGTATATCTAAATGTTTCTAATTCATTTTTATCATTATAAGAACCAAAATACAACAAATCGCTCATTCCTGGATCGGCACATACAACCTTCATATTTTTAAGTTTTTGTGTAATCTCTGTTTTTTCAATGTAATTAATATTTTCTTCTTGACAACATTTTTTATTTTGATATATTTTTGATAGTGGCTTACCATTTATATCTACACGAATAAATAGAATACATATTGAAATACCATCTGTTCTTATCATATGACTAAATGCATATTTTTTACCTTTCTTAAATACTCTATTTGATAAATTAAAAAATTTACTCCATAATTCATTATATTTATTTTCTTTTTTGTATGTTTTTAAATATTCACCAGTTGATTCATCTCTCAAAAAATTACTAATTAATGCACAAGTATCGATACAAATATTTTTAGGAATTATATTAGTTCTTAATGGTAAAACATTAAATAATCTTATTTGTTCCTCCTCTTTTTCTATTTTTACATTATTAAACTGTTCTAATTCATTACAAATATAAAACATAGAATATAAAAAGTATTGAGTATTTGATTTGAGTTCATAATAAATATTATTTTCTTCAAATTTAGTTTTATTTGGAAATAATTTAATTCTTTTTTCTATTATCCATTTATGATATTTTTCATTACTTGTTAAAGTTTTAAATGAAACTAAATCTTTCTTAACTTTATTTATATCTTCATACAATGCTTTATGTAATTGTTTTCTTAATTCTTTATCTTTATTTATCTTTGTTATTTCATCACGCTGTTTTTTAACATTAAAAATAATATTGACATATTTATTAAGATGATTTATAAAATGTTCTTGAATATTATTATCAATATTTGTAGTCATATTAATTGCTTCATAAGCTAAAATATAACTTAACTTATCATAATAAAGTGTTTCATCTTTAATAATAGTTTTAGAATAATGTTCTTTATAAAATGTTGTTAATATTTTTAATTGTTCAGGCATATTATCATCTCTATAACCTCCAGAATTACACTTCCTTTTAGTTATTACTTTAAAAATATCACAAATAAATTCTTTATCTAATGCTGGAAAAGGTTGATTATTATGAAACAAATGAATAAAATATAATTTCAAAAATTGGTAAGAATGCACTACAATTTTATTTGTTCTTGAAACTAATTCATTAATAATAGGATTAATATTATTGTCTTTTAAAACATTTTTAATATTATCCTTATTTGTTTTCATAAAATCAAAATTCTCTTCATCTTTTTTCTTTTCTTTAATTTTTAATTTTTTCATATCTATATAATATTACTATATATTTTATGTTTAAATAGTTCAATTTATATAAATTTAATTATAATTAAATTTAATTATAATTAAATTTAATGATGGAAACACTTATTATTCATATTTCCAGTGAATCAGGTTTTGGAAAAACAACATTAGGTAACAAACTAAAAGAATACTTTAAAAGTAAAATTGTAGCGAAAGATTTGGATATTTTAATAGTTAAATTTATAAAAGAATTTTATGGTAATAAAAAATGAACTTATATTGATGAAAATAAATATCAATCATATATTGATAGTTATATAAATAAACAAAAGAAACCAATTATTTTTGTTGATCTAAACGATAATACAGTTTATGGAAAAAACAAAAACTTATATTATATTGTTCATTCACAATATAATTATTATATAGAAATTAATAATATGATAATAATTAAACAAAAATGTATAAGATTATTAAATGATATACAAAATGATAATGTGGCAATGGGAGATTTAGTTAATAATAATTTTGATTTTAATAAAAATGTAATCTTATCAGAATGCTTTAGGTTGAATGATGCTAGATTGATAGATTTATTCTTAAGTAAAAAAAGTGATTGTACACTAGAAATGAGTAAACAATTTAATGATGATAACAGATTTATGAAATTAAATGATTTAGAATATTATTTATTCAAAGATTTTAATAAAAACAACTCAGCAATAGATAAAGCAGAATCTTGTTTAAGGTGTTATTGTAAAATCATATTTGAATATAATTAACACTCTTATGCTCTTCCGTCAAAATGGAAGTACTAAGGGTAATGACACGTTGTGATAAATATGGCGAAGTTAAATCTAAAAAATATCATTTCGATGGTGTTTTACACAGTCCTGATAATAACACACCAGCACTTGCTAAATATTATAAAGGTGGTAAGTTGAAATGCAGAATATTTTGTAATCATGGAAAATATCATCGCGATGGCGATTTGCCATCGATTGAGGAATTTTGGGAGAATGGTAATATGAAAAGTATAAAATATTACATCGATGGAGTAATAAAACGCATTGGTGATGAACCAGCATTTATAGAATTTCACAAAAATGGTAATACATCAGCTGAACACTTCTATAGAAATGGAGAAAGTTATCACCGTGACGGTGATAAACCAGCATTGATTACATATTACGAAAGTAGGAATATTAAATTAGAAAAATATTATATAGATGGGAGTCTTCATCGTGATGGTGATAAACCAGCATGTATAAAATATCATTTCAGTGAAATTATTGGCGATAAAATTATTAGTGATGAAGAATATTTTATTCAAGGAAAGTACGTTCGTGATGGTGATAAACCAACAATAATTGCATATTATAATAATAAAGTTGTTCGTGAAAAGCGTTATTATTATAATATGCATTTCCATCGCGATGACGATAAGCCAGCCCATATTGAATTTTACAAAAATGGTGATATATCCGCTGAACATTACTATCACAATGGCCTACATCATCGTAGTAAACATTTGCCAGCTATCATTTATTATAATGAAAAAATGACAATAATTAATAAACTATATTATGTTGGAGGAGTGCGATACACTCCTCCAACATTGGTTGAGAAATGTAAAATTGAAATTAAGGATGGAAAAATTATTATTTCTGTATGCAGTTGTGCAGAATGTAAAAAACAAATTATTGACAGATTGACAAAATTGTTGACTGGTGGTGAACCACATTGTGATCATTCGACTGCGTCATGAAAATTCATCAATACATTTTTTTACAAATTCATCTTCAGTTATATCATAGAAGTCAATCTGTTCATTGACAAAATCCAGTAATTGTGTGTAATATTCGAAATTATATACATGTTTCGTTAACGTATATAATTTTTCTTTATTCATACTAATTTCTTCATAAATTGTCAACAGAATATCACAATTTTGAATTAACATATCTAACCATTTTTTAGTGATGCGAGAATACATTGAAATACTCGTACAGTTATGAAATAATTTATTTTTATTTCCAATATTTTTCCCACAGAATGATTTAATAAAAGATATGAATGAATTAATAACAAACTTTATATCTTTATAAACTAATCCCTTGTTTGCGTTAATATTAACGTTGACAGTTATAATGTTCAATGTCATTTTTCTTAATTTTAAAATACTAATAATTGATGAATAAATGCGAGTCACACAATTTGTTACATTTATATATTTATAAAATGGTAGCAAATTAATGTACGATTTGATTTCATTCAAGTTTTCAACAAATGAAATCAAATCGGTATTATCTTTTTCTACTATTGCATCACTCACACATAAATCAAAATTAACTCTACATTTTATTTCATTCATTATACATAACTCATTAATAATTTTTTTAATATCTTCATAGTTAATTAAAACACTTCGTAATTTATTCTTTACTTTCTCAATTTCATAATCATATTGGCATTTAATCATTTTCTTAAGATTGTATAAATCGAATGAAACGTTGTCGTATAATACATAACCATCCTTCGATTTAACGAGATATAGACACTTATTTATTCCATATTTGAATCGTAGATTCATTTTGTATATACAAAATAACTATTCAAATATGGAAATTTTATATCATAAAAATGGATATATCAGATTAAAAATATTCAAAGTTGATGGAAAATTACACAAAGACATAGAACCTGCATTGGAAGAATTTTACGAAAATGGTGATATAAGAATAAGAGAATGGTATAATGAAGGATTGTTATACAGAGAAAACGATTTACCACAAATTGAAGGTTATATTAATGATAAAATAGCATTTAAAAAATGGTACATAAATGGTAGTTTAAATTGTGATAAATATATTAGATATGCGGAATTTTACGAAAATAGTAATATAAAACAAAAAGAATGGCATCAAAATGGAAAATTGCATAGAATTGATCAACCGGCAACAGAATCATTTTATGAAAATGGAAATATTAAACAAAGAGAATGGTATCAAAATGGAAAATTAAGTAGAATAAATCTTGCTCCAGTGGAGGCATTCTATGAAAATGGTGATATAAAACAAAAAATGTGGTTTGATGGTGATAAAAAAATTAAGTGTGAAAACTATAAAAATAAAGTTTTATATCAAAGAGAAAATCATAAAAAAGGAAAAAAATATTTAGTTGAACATTATGAAAATAATATTTTAAAACAAAATGATTGGTATAATAATGATGAATTACAATTGTGTGACAAATACAGAAATGATGGTATTATAGAAAGTAAATCATGGTATAAAGATAATTTTATAAATAAAATAGAATTATATGACATAAATGGAAAATTAAAATCTAAAACAGATATAATAAAAAACGTATCTGTTTGTGAAGAATATTACGACAATGGTAAAATAAAACAAAAAAAATGGTGTATAGATAATAAACCATCGAGACACAATGATTTACCGTCAACAGAAGAATATTATGAAACTGGAGAGATACATATTAAATATTGGATAAATAAAAATAATAAAGTACATAGAGAAAATAAAAATGCATATGAAGAATATTATAAAAATGGAATTATTAAAAGAAAGGAATGGCAAATTAATGGTGAATATTTCAGAAAAGATGAATTACCAGTAGTTGAAGAATACTATGAAAGTGAGAAAAAACATATTAAAAGATGGAATAAACGAAAAGATGATTTACCGATGGTGGAACAATATTATGAAACTGGTGAAATTCTTATCAGACAATGGCTTGATAAAGACAGAAAATTACATAGAGAAAATGATAACGCACATGAAGAATATTACAAAAATGGAATTATTAAAAGAAAAGAATGGCAAATTAATGGTATTCATTTTAGAAAAGATGATTTACCAATAAAAGAAGAATATTATGAAAGTGGTAAAATAAAACAAAAACTATGGGATGAGAGAAGTGAGTGTTATTATGAAAACGGATTGATTAGTTATAAATTATGGAAAAAAAATAAAGTAAATCACAGAGATGGAGCACCTGCAATGATCACATTTTATAATACCGGCGAACTTTCAAGAAATGATTGGTGTAAAGATGGGAAGCGATATTTATCTGAAGAATATTATAAAAATGGAATTATTAAGAAAAAAGAATGGTTTGATGTAATTGGAGATATTCTACCAATTTGTGAAGAATATTACGAGAATGGTGACATAAAACAAAGAAATTGGAATGATAGAAACGATGATTTACCAAAACAAGAATGGTATTACAAATCTGGAAATGTATCCCAACAAACATGGTATAAAGATGATAAAATTCATCGTGATGACAATCCAGCAACAAAATGTTATTATGAAAATGGAAAATTAAAACAAGAATGTTGGATTACAAATGGTGTAAAACTTCTAGCAAAGAAATATAATGATAAAGAAGTATATGAAGAAATATATTACACTAATGATATTGTACATTGTGTAAAACATGTAAATGACGAAGAGATTAAATTTGAATATTATTTTGATAATAAAGAAATGGCAAACAAGATAACTATGAAAGATGAAGCGTATCACAGTTTTAATAATGAACCAGCAATTGAGCAATATTATTATTCTGGTAAAATAAAATTAAAAAAATGGTATCATAATGGAGAATTGTTCAGAGACAATGATTTGCCAGTGATAGAAGAGTATTTTGAGTCTGGCAATATTAAAAGAAGAAAATGGCTTAAAAGAGAAGACAATTTACCGTTGACAGAAGTATATAATGATGATGGAATAATTTATATTAAAAGATGGATTGATCATGAAGAGTATTACAATGAAAATAATGAAATTTATTATGAACAACAAATATTAATTTTGGTTAAAAATGGTTAATGTTGTTACAAATATTTTTTCGTTTTCATATATTATATTTGTGTTTATTATGTAATTCAGTACTTGTTTATAAAAGAGAAGTTTATAAACTTTGTTTGTTAATTTTTCCAAAGAATTGTAATCTTTAGATATCATATTGAACATTCTTAACACAATTAAACAATTGCTAAATACTTTATTCAACCAAGTGAGTGTTGCACTTGGGATTACAGTGGAGTGATCACACAATTTATACAACTCTTTTTTATCTTCGATATATTTTATATAAAAAGATTCAACAGAATTTATCATATTTGTTATGTATGATTTAACTTTTTTATTATCATATTTCTTACTTATAACTTTTTTGAATAATTTCATATTCATTTTCTCAGTATTTATAGAAAACATAACTTTTAATTCATCCATAATTGATTCTATAAATGTATACTATATAAAATGCAGGAATATTATTCGATAACTCATAGTGTAGACAGTGATGCGCAATTAGTTAAAAAATTGGTTGATGATTTTCATCAAAATACAAGTGATAAAATACTAACAAATTGTTATAGATTATCAACTAAATACAAAGAGTATGTCATATCAAACGAGGAAGCAATTAATAATGAATTAAGACATGAACGAGATTATAATATTACATATTTTGGATTTCAAACATTATTAAAAAGTTATTTATTAGATTTTGATAAACAAAAAGAACGTCCACAGTGTTTATATATGAGAATCTCATTAAGTTTAACAAATTCTTTACAAGAAGCATTTAAAGTTTATCATCTACTAAGTCTTCATTATATATCTATGGCAACTCCTATCATGCTAAACGCGGGAACTATAAATTGTCAACTAAGTTCATGTTTTCAATTAGCCACAAAAGATGATTTGTCAGAACTATTTGATACTATTAAAAATAGTGCGTTGATTAGTAAATGGAGCGGAGGAGTTTCATTATGGTTGCATAATATTAGAGCTGAAGGGTCGATAATAAAAAAGACTGGTGGAAAAACATCTGGAATAAAAAATTATATAAAAATTTTAAACGATGTTCAAATATATGTAGATCAAGGTGGTAAACGCCCTGGGGCATTCGCTATGTATTTATCTGTAGATCATGACGATATATTTACTTTTCTCAAACAAGGAAGACTAAAAGGAGAAGAAGCTACTCAATCATTGAATGCTCCTGATTTAAAATATGCATTATGGGTTTCAGATTTATTTATGAAAACACTTCAAAGTCAAATTAATGGAGGTGACGGAAGTTGGTATCTATTTAGTCCAGATGATGTCCCATTATTGCACACAACATATGGAGATGAATATGAAAAACTTTATATGGAATATGTCAAAGAAAAGAAATATCGCAGATGTGTTAAAGCTGGAGATATAATTCAAGAGGCTTATAAATCATGGATGCAAATTGGAAATCCATACGTATTGTACAAGGATGCAATCAATAAGAAAAGTAATATGAAAAATGTTGGCATTATTCAGAGTAGCAATCTCTGTGTAAGCGGAGACACTTTTGTTATGACAAAAGATGGTCATGTGCCAATTGAGTATATTTATCAAAATAACCAATACATAAATAAAAAAACAATAATTTGGAATGGATATGAATGGAGATATGTTCAAATTGAAAAAACAAGTGATAAATCAGCATTGCTTGGCATTACATTAAGCGATGGAACTTTTATTAAATGTACTTTATTTCATAAGTTTTACATCTGCAATGAATCAAGAAAAACAAAAATAGTAAAACATAATGAACATGATGATATAACAATACCAAATGAAACTGATATAGAAGCATTGTTTGATAAAGAAGAAGAAACATATGCAAAAAATTTAACAGAGGGAATGATTTTACAAACATGTAAATTTCTGCCATATGATGCATCATTCATTCCAAAAATCACTAATTACACAACATGCAGTAAAGGAATTATTGTAACATGTGTTAATGCACATAAAGAAAAATTATATTATCAAATGAGAGGTATAAGTGTAATTATCATTGATAAAATAACAATTTTATTCAATTATAATGCCATCAAGATTCTCAATAAATTTTATAATGCTGATTTACCAAAGCCAAGAATAAAATATGTAGAACAAGTGTATGTTAAAAAAATATCTATGATTGAAGGAAGTCATCCAACATATTGTTTTGTTGAAGAATTCAAACATAGAGCTGTTTTCAATGGAATATACACCGGACAATGTTCAGAAGTTATTATTCCTTCATCCGTAGATAATAAAGAATATGGCGTTTGCAACCTTGGAGCCATATGTTTGAAACATTTTAATCTTGATTATAAAAAGATTTACGAAGCAAGTTATCAACAATGTGTCCTTCTAAATAATACAATTGATATTAATAATTTGCCATGTGTCGAAGGAAAAAATAGTAATTTAAAACATAGACCAATTGGAATAGGAATAATTGGACTTGCGGATGTATTCCAACAATGCAAATTAGAATATGGTTCAATAGAATCACAAAAAATATCAAGGGCTATCAGTGCCTCGATATATTATGGTGCATTAAAATCATCATGTGAATTAGCAAAAAAAGATGGAAAGTATGAATCATTCGATGGTAGTCCAATGAGTTTTAACATTCTTCAGCCAGATATGTGGAAAGATGATTATATGTTTCTTACGAATAATAAAACATGGGAAGAAGAAATTGAAGAATTAACCAATGGAATTATTACAAGAAATGATTGGAAAGAATTACGAAATAATATATCGATGCACGGAATCCGCAATTCTTATCTCATTGCATATATGCCAACCGCTACCACAAGTAATATAATTGGTCAAAATGAATGTTTCGAACCAATCACAAGTAATATATATACAAGAAAAACACTCGCCGGTGAATTTATTATAGTAAATAAATATCTCCTAAAAGAATTACAAGATTTATCACTATGGAACAACAAAATTCGACGTCAAATTATTAACAATGGTGGAAGCATTGCAAACGAAGATATTCCACAAGAAATAAAAAATAGATATAAAACAGCAAGAGAAATTCACCCATCATTGCTGACAAAAGTTATATTATCAATGGCTCCATTTGTTTGTCAATCTATATCAACAAATCTATTTTTAAACGAACCATGTCTTCCAAAAATACTTCGTTTCTTATTTGAAAATTGGAAAGGAGGATTAAAAACAGGATTATATTATTCACATACATCACCAGCGATAGGTACACAAAAAACATGTACAAGCTGTGTGATTTAAGTGCGATCAACATGCAGGTTCATTGAACTTGCAGTGTTACCAACAATTCTATTCCATTTTTTATCTAAATCATCAAGACTAACTGATCTATGATTTCCTGGAGGAGCTCCATATTTTTCATTAACAGTGACAATGTTAACCCTAAATGACAATATAAAAATAATAACCAGCACTAAAATTATTATCTTTGTCATGTGCTTCATTCTATATATATCATTATTTAATCTGCAACAATTTCATTTTTACACTCAATGTCACTATCGTCATCATCTGGAGATTCGCGAGAAGCACACATAGTTTCAGCTAAATTCTTTAATTGAATCATAATTGGATCACTACTACTAGTACTGGTTCGTTGTGAAATAACTGGAGAATTTATGAATTCTATTTTTTTAACTTCTTCTTCATCTTTCAAACTCGCTTCAATCACTTTTGGAACTACAAATTCAAAAATTGGTATTTTCTCATATTTTTCATCATTGGCAAACATCTTTCCACAACTAGAATATTCCGACATCATAACTTCATTTTCATAAAGTGATAATTCGTTTCCATATTCTATATTGCCAATTTGAATTCCTTTTAAACGAGTTTCGGCAAATGGAGATATTTTATCGAATGGCTGTTTCCAACAATCAATATCTCCTTCATATGACAGTCCAACACTATCATAAGCTTTTTTCATTTTAACAGTTTCATCTTTACTATCACTCACAAATGCCACCGCTTCAATATCTCGATACATAATAACCCAAACATATTCTGGGGCATTCGTATATTTCATAAATTTTTGCAGAATGAATGGAACTGAAGTAAACTTACCATATGTTTCTTTCATTGCATTATCCAATGATGAAAAAGTGCCAACATATCCAACACAATCTGACACCACATATAGAGCCATTTTTATTATATTAATAATATTTATATATTTCTAATTGAATATTTATATAAACACATAATTGAATAATTATATATATAAATATAAAGATGAATAATATATCAAACAAAGAAGCATTAAAGAGTAAAATACATGAAATTCATAATTATTTAAGAAATAATGGTGCTGGATATGGAATGAATGCATTAAAAGTATTTAATATAATTTATGGATTAAAAAAAATAGAAGAAAATGGATTATTGGAAAAAGTAAATTTAAAAAAACCAGATTGTGAATTTTCATATTTATTAAAATTAGCAAATGAAAATGAGGATGAAAAAATAGCTGAGTTAATATTTATTAATGTATTAAATTCGATTTGTAAAAGTAATATAAAAGAACTGTTATTTTATGAAATACCAAGAAACATTAAAGGTTCGGTATTAACATTTCTTATAAAAGAAATTAATAAAATTACTATTATTGAAAAAACTTGTAATGTTTTATTATCTGGAAAAATTTATGAATATTTTATTGGAAGAGATGAAAGTGCAATTAGCGAACTAGGAGCATATTTTACGGATAGACATATTGTCGAATATATCCTAAATAAATTAAATCCATCTATAAATATTGATAAATCAATACCAACAATGATTGATATGTTTGGAGGTTCTGGTGGTTTTACTACAGAATATATTAATTTTCTAAATAAAAAATATCAACAAGCTATTAATTGGAATACGGAAATAAATAAAATATCACATTTTGATATGAACGAAGATGTTATTAAATCTGCGGGTTTAGAATTATTTTGTTTAACTAATACATTACCAAATATGAATAATTTAAAATATAAAAATTCATTTACAGATGAATTTAATGATATGAAATATAAATATGTTCTTACTAACCCGCCATATGGTGGTGATAAAAATAATAAATCAGAGGCTCAAATTAAGAGAGAAAAAATTAAAGAATATATTAAAAATGAGTTATCCAATAACAACAACAAAGAATTAATAAAAAAACGACAACAACAACTTAAAATTATAGAAATTCAAGAAAATCAAGAAAAAAAAGAAAATGATAAAAAAAAAGTTTCAGTTTCAAATTGTAGTGCAAGAATTCAAAAGTTTGCAAAAATTAATAAATTAAAAGGTAATGATAAGGAAAGTTGTTCTTTAATGTTATTAATGGACATTCTTGATATCGGAGGAACTGCTATTGGTGTTTTAAAAGAAGGGATATTCTTTAATAAAGTATATAAAGATTTAAGAAAATGTTTAATAGAAAAATATAATGTAAGAGAGATTATAAGTATTTCACAAGATCAATTTGAAAATACAACAACAAAAACATCTATTATAATATTTGATAATTCAATAGAAAAAACAAAAGAAGTTAAATTTAGTGAATTAATAATTGAAAAATATAAAGAAGATAAATTTATAGAAATAAACAATGATATTATTATTATAGAAAATAAAGATGACATTATAAATGTTAACGATAAAATAATTACAATTGTAACAAAAAATCAAATATTAGAAAACGAAATTTGTTCATTAAATGGAAAAGATTACAATAAAAAAGAATTAACTATTGGTAATGATTATGAATTAGTTAAATTAGGAAGTATATGTGAATTCTTACAAAAAAGTAAAAGAAAAGCATCATTTGGAAATACAACAGGTCAATATAATTTTTATACATCAAGTGATAAAATTCAGAAATGTGATATAAATGATTATAATGAAGAATGTTTAATTATTGGTTCTGGTGGAGTTGCAAATATAAAAATAGATAAAGAATTTAGCTGTTCCGCTGATAATTTATTAATAACATCAAAAAATAATAAATATATTTATTACTTACTCAAGGGTAATATGAATTTATTATCAATCGGATTTACTGGTTCAACATTAAAACATTTATCAAAGAAATATTTAGAAAATTTACAAATTCCAATCCCAAAATCTCAGGACAAAATACTGGAATGGATTAATAAAATTTCTACGCCATGTAATGAGAAGAATGAAAAACAAAATAAAACAAAAGAATTAGAAAATTTTGTTCAAAATAGAATAAAAGAAATTGAAGAAAATGAAGACTGTGAAGAAGTTAAGTTAGAAAACCTAATTAATATAAAAAGTGGAGAATATATTTTAAAATCAAAGATGATAGCTGGTATATATCCAGTATATGGTGGTGGGAATATATCAAATTATATAAATATTTATAATCGTGAAAATGAATTAATTATTAATAAAGATGGCGTTTCTCTAGATTGTGTAAAATTTGAAAGTAAAAAATTTTTCTTAAATCATCACGGATGGACTTTAGTTTATAAAATTATTGATTATAAAAAATATATTAATTATTATTTAATAAATAATCAAATACAAATTTATAAACTCGCTAATGGTTCTGCTCAAAAGGGTATAAATAAAGAAAAATTCTTAAAAATTAAAATTTCTATTCCTAAAAATAAACAATTAATTCAAGATTTAGAACCAATATTTCAACAAATAGAAACTTTGCAAAATGAAATTAAAATTGCAGAAGAATTATATAATAAACTAATTCAAGAATTAAGCGGTGAGGCTATGCCAAAACAAATATCAACAAAACCTTCTATCATTATTGAATCCTAATTCTATTGGGATATTAGTAAAATCTTTATAAAAATCTGCTGGTTCTTTTGGCAAATTATCATATATTTCACATGCTGAATAATATTCATTTAATGATTTAATATTTTTTTCTTTACAGAAATTAATCCATTCGTCTTTAGATTGAATTAATTTATCTATACATATTCCCATAAAATCATACCACGAATTCCATACTCCTTTTAATTTAAAATAATCTTCTGGTAAATTAATAAAATTACAATGTCTATATTTTGATTCATTATATTCTTTTTTTGATTTAATATTTAATTGTTTATTGATTGATTTAACATAATTATATTCATCTTGTTCTTCTGTAAATTTTGAATTTAACGCTTTACTATATCTTAATTTTAGTATTAATTCATTTTTGTATTCTTCAAACTCATAATCAATTGTTTTATCATTTTTACTTTTTTGTTTATTCAAATCATAGGCATATATTTTTTGTTCTATAGACTCATCGACATTTCTCATTTGTGAAATAATATTTCTAACTTTTTCATATGATTTATTATTATCTTTCCAGTCATTAGTATTTATATAAGGAATAATAATATATGCTTTTTTAAATGGATGATTTATATCTAATCTATTAGGTCTTAATAAATATTGTACTATTCTTATCTCACTAAACATATTACCAGCTACACATACACAATTAAGTTTTGGTAAATCAAATCCTTCACCAAATATATAAACACATGATATAATACCATATTGCGACTGTTTAAATTTATTTATTTCTTTATCTAAATCATTACAATTTCTACTATGAATACAATTATTATAAATTTTATCTTTTGAAATTGATGAAGAAATTTCATCTATATATTTCTTAGCTAATTCAGCATCTTCTGTTGTATTAGTATAAAGTAATATATGAGTCAAATCGCTATATTTCTCAAATGATTTTAAACACATACAACAAGACATATATATCTCATCATTTATTACTTCATTATTTTTTAAAACCAAAATATTATAATCGGTTATTTTTTTATTTTCTATTGCCCAGTGTACAGATTTAGTATCAATATATTTCCCAAAAATCATTTCATCGTCCATAGAATATATTCCTTCATCTATTATTTTTTCAGTTGCAGTCATAAATAATGTTTTTAAAGAAATTATTTTATGAAATATACAAAAACCCTTTTTACCCACTAGGTGATGAGCTTCATCACCAATTTTCAAATCGAATGGAACATCAATTAATAAATAACATGAATGATATGTTGAAATTATAAATTTTGGTTCTGTTGTTGATTTAAGAAATATATCTATGCTACTCAATGATGAATCATCGCCTCCGATAAATAATATATCACTTTTTGGGAATACTTTTAATATTTCTTTATATATTTGTTTTTGTAAATTAATATTTGGAACACCAAATAAAATAGATTTAAATTTTAATAATTTTATAATCAATATACTCAATAAAGTTTTTCCAAGTCCGCAAGACCAAATTATCTTACCAATATTATTAATTTTATAAAAATTTTCAATTATTTCTAATACATATTGTTGATGTTCATTTGGTTTTATTCTTTTTTTATTAAACATTTTTATTACATTTGGTATATTTCTTATTTTTTCACATCTGTTTATCATAAGTATTTCTTCTTTTGTTAAAATTTTATATTCTATATTTAATTTTTGTATATATAATTCAATAAAATTAATTAAACATCTATCATAAAATTCAGTACCTCCGCCTTTATAAATATTATACATTTTAAAATATAATTTTAAACATTTATCTATTATTATCATTTTTTCTAATGGTATTTCAATGACATATATATATTCACCTCTTTTTACTTCTCCAGTAATATATGTATTATTTCTATCTATTATAGACGATGATATACCCATTTTTATAACATTTTCTTTTTGATACCATATATTATCTCTAAGATAGATAAATCCTTTTAATTTATTCATTCTTTTATATATAATTCAATAAATCAATTTTTATATGGAGATAAAGTGTTATGAAAATAAACTATTACACACTGATGATGATTACCCAGCATATCAATCATTTCACAAAAATGGAAACATAATGTGGAAGACATGGTATAAAAAAGGAATCATACATCGAGATAACAATCCAGCGGATGAAGAATATTACGAAAATGGTAAAATACAAAATAAAACATGGTATCAATATGGTAAAATTTACAGAGAAAATAACTTACCAACGAGTGAAGGTTATGATATCAACAGTAGAATAATATACAAATCATGGACGATGAACAATATAACAAAAATAATATATTATAATGATGAAAAAATAATAAAAAAAGAGTGGTATCAAAATGGAATGTTACATAGAGATATTGAACCAGCGATATATGTATATTATGACAATGGAAAAATAAAAGAAAAACATTGGTATCAATGTGGAAAAATTCATCGTAATGATAATCTACCATCAAAAGAATTATTCAATGAAGATGGAGAAATAACAAAATTATCAATTGATGAATTAATTTCTCCATTTAATCCATGCAATACAGACAATGATTGTTATTTATGTTATCAAAATAATGACAATATGATAATAACTGATTGTCATCACGTATTTTGTTATCAGTGTATTCAAAAGTACACAGTTTGTCCATATTGCTATAGAAAGTTATGAAAATTTATACCATGACGTTATGTCTCGCAATATCTTTAAACAATTCTTTATAATATGTAGAACAAATACCAGAATTAATACTTTTCAATACTCGTTGAGATGGAATGCTTTCGATATACAAACCAATCAACATAAAACATTCTTTGAATTTTTTCAATTCTGAATTTTCCCATCGAGTTGCATTATTAATACTCAACAATTGAGTTGAGATTACAGCACCTTCTAGAATACCATTTGTGATATCACAATCAATCAACTTGAATGATTTATCAATATCACTATTAAATACAATATCATTACCAACAATTGAAAACGTCTCTGTTTTAAATTTTTTATTAAGAAATCGAACGATTTCATTAAAATCGCTAACTGTGATTACTTTTACCGCTTTCAACTTAAATCCAACACACTGTGTTTTGATTGAAACATCCATTCTACATATGTATTAAAATTGAATTCAAATATGTATATATAAAATGGATAATCCGACAATAATCACACGATACAATAATCAATCTATTTATAAGAAAGAATGGTTAGTTGATGATAAACATCACCGTGAAAATGATTTACCAGCAATAGAGATGTATAACAGAGATGGTGTGATAATAGAGCAACATTGGTATAAAAATGGAAAATTACATCGTGATAATGATAAACCAGCAGTTATAAATAATTTAGGACAGATGCATTATAAAGAAGGAGTTAGATATTATTTCGAAGATTTATCAACAACACGTGAAGAAATATTATACAATGGAGGAAGGCGTGTAACATGGTTTAAAAATAATAAAATATTGGTTGATAATGAAATTCCATCAATAATAATTTATAGAGTTGATAATTCTATCAGTTCAAAACAATGGAAAGATAGAACTGGAGATAAACCATGCATAGAACATTATTTCGAGAGTGGTAGTCTAAAAGAACAGCATTGGAAAAAAGATGATAGTATTCATATATTAACATACAACACCGATGGAGACATTGATACAGATAAATATGAAGATTCCAATATGTTGAATGTTGAAGAGTACAAGTACTCACTATTGAGTGGTAAATTAATTAGTAAAGAAATGCATAAATATACTAAACATAAAGATCCAATAACTGAAGGAAGAGTGGTAAAATCATCCAAAGTAGGATTTAGATTTGGATTATAAAATTGATTTTTTATATATGGCATAAAACGATGAATACTGTCGATTTTGGACTGTATTACAATGGAAATATTCATTTTGAAGAGTTTCTTACTAATGGTGTATTTCATAACACAGATAATCCAGCAAGGAGATATTATTATCCCAATGGTGTTATTCATTTCGAAGAATGGTATAATAATGGTGAGATAAAGGCGTTTAAAGAATATCATCACAATGGTAAGTTATTTTCTCAAGAATGGTTCGTAAATGGAAAACTACATAGTGAAAATGATTTACCAGCAAAAGAAGATTATGATTGTAACGAAGATTTGATAACGCAATATTGGTATCAAAATGGAGAGTTACATAGAGACAATAATCCAGCAAGGGAAGAAAGTTTTAAAAATGACGGTGAAATAATGTTCAAAAAAGAATGGTATCAACACGGAAAACGTCAAAGAGAGAATGATTTACCAAATGTTGAAATATATTATGACAATTGTAACATATATAATAAAGAATGGTATGTGGGTGAAAAATTACATCGCGATGCATACCTTCCAGCAAAAGAAGAATATTTAAAAGATGGTAACATATTTTGTAAAGAATGGTATAAAGAAGGGAAATTACATCGTGAAAATAATCTTCCAGCATTAATCAACTACTTCGGAACTAACGATATAAACATAGAAATCAACAGCCGTGGTAAATTTGTGTATCTAAAAATGTGGTACCTCGATGGAAAATTACAACATTCTGAAGAATACAAAGAATCAGACAAAATTGAATATTAATTGATAAAATCATTATTTTTTCATAATTGAATCCATAAATGTATATATAAAAATGGAAATTATTTATTTTGAAGGTACAGATATTATTGAAGAAATAAGATATACAAAAAATGGAATATTACATACAGATGATGATACTCCAGCATATCAATTATTTAATGAAAATGGAAAAATTATGGCAAAAGCTTGGTATAAAAATGGAAAATCACATCGTGACGACGACAAACCAGCTTTTATATGTTATAATGAAAATATTATATCGAAAGCTTGGTATAAAGATGGAAAATATTATCGCGATAATGATGAAGCAAATTACATATATTATATAAATGATAAAGAAATATGGATAAAACAGTGGTGTGAAAATGAATATAAATTAAAAATTAGAGAAAATTTACCATCAGTTGAAGTTTATAGCGAAAATGAAATTATTATATCAAAAAGATTTATATATAAAAATAATTGTGCACATATGGAAAAATACAATAATGGTATAATACAAGAAAAAATATGGTTCAAAGATTTCAAAAGACATTCATCCGCATATTGCAATAATATTAAATTATTCAGAGAAAATAATCTACCATCAAAAGAAATATATAACGAAAATGGTGAGTTGATTGAATCATTATTTATTGATGAATATACCAAAGTATTCAATTCGTACATCGGAAACGAAATTTGTGGAATCTGTCATGAAACAGATAACAACATGATAACAACAAAATGTAATCATATATTTTGTAAAAAATGTATTGATTCATGGATAGATATAGATAAAGACGAATGTCCATATTGCAGACAATTATTTTAAATCACTATTTTTTCATAATTGAATCCATAGATGTATATATAAAAATGGAAACCACTTACCACGAAGGTACTAATATTATTGGAGAAATAAAATATTTAAAAAATGGAGAATTACATACGGATGATGATACTCCAGCACATCAAATATTTGATATAAATGGAAAAATAATACTCAAACGATGGTATCAAAATGGAAAATTACATCGCGATACTGATGAACCTTCAACAGAATATTACAGTGGAGAAAAAATAACAGTTCGAACATGGTATCAAAATGGAGAAAAACATCGTAATAATGACAAACCCGCTGATGAATATTATTTCATGAATTTTGTGACAAAAAGTTGGTACCAAAATGGAAAACAACATCGTGATAATGACAAACCAGCTGAACAATTGTATTTTAACGAATTGATTACATCAGAAAAATGGTATCAGAATGGAAAACGACATCGTGATGATGATAAACCAAGTGATATAGAATATAAAAATAATGGAGAAATATGTAAAAAAAGTTGGTATGAAAATGATCAATTAAAAATTCGACAAAATTTACCATCAATAGAGGTGTATAATATTGATAACATCAGTAAAACATTTGCATATGAAGGTGATAACACAGTTGAAGAAATTTATCACAATAATATCATAAAAGAAAAGATATGGCGTAAGAATGGAAAGTTATACAGAGAAAATAATCTACCATCAAAAGAATGTTATGATCTTGGTGGTATTATACGTAAAATATTTACGTATGAAGGCGATAACACTGTTGAAGAAATTTATCACAATAATATCATAAAAGAAAAAATATGGCGTAAGGATGATAAACTATACAGAGAAAATAATCTACCATCAAAAGAAATATATAACGAAAATGGTGAGTTGATTGAATCATTATTTATTGATGAATATAATAAAGTATTCAACTCATATATTGGTAATGAAGATTGCGGTATTTGCTATCAACGAGACAACAACATGATATCAACAAAATGTAATCATATATTTTGTAAAAAATGTATTGATTCATGGATGGATACAAGAAGCGACGAATGTCCATATTGCAGACAATCACTTTAATGAGTTAGGAATATACACCTTGTAAATATTACTTTTATCAAAAGTAAACAATCCAAGATTGCACAAAGTATAAACACTTATTTTTTTCTTCAATTTAACACTAAATGATAAAGTTATAATTTTATTAATAAATCGTACCATCGATCCCAAGAATTTCTTATCATCAGGAGTAGTGAAACAAGGTTTATTAATTTCATAATCTACAACCAAACATTGTAATCTACTATTCATATAAGAAACATTTTTTCGTAAATTAACAATTAGCCATTCAACTGATACTTCATCATCTGAAATAAAATGTTTAAATCCACAAACATTGAGTAACCATAGTGATGCTTTTAAACAAGCACTCGTATAAACACACTTATCGTAAATCAAATCAACATAATCCATACTACATATCATAACACTGCTATACTTATCTTGTTCTATTTTTTGTAATTCATCAATAGATTTATTAATATCATTAAACAAACATAATTTAACAAGATTTTTATACATAATTTTAACTCTGTTATTAATATAAGTTTCAACAAAATTTCCATTTATTTCCCCATTGAATGAATAAAACTTTCTCAAACAATATTTTTCATACTTATATCTATCCACCGTTTCCATATCTTCATTATTTCTTATAACCATGGCTTCTTCATCAGTTATTTCATCTGATTTAGCAATTTCATCACATTTTACAGCAACTAATCCTTTCTTACAATCACTGATGGTATCTAATGTGACCTCTCCATCAACATTACAAAGATATCTAATTGTCGCACCAGTATTATTAATCTGATTCATAAAACGAGTTGGAAATGAATTTCTTGATAGATTACGAATTCGAGTGGTTTCGAGCCATAGGTGAAAATAATCTGATTCGTAGAATGATACATTACCTAATTCATCATAATTCCATTGAATATGATCATCGTCTATTTTCTTATACATATCGTATCGTTTGTTATATATATGGCGTCGTATATCACTAACATTGGTTGGAAGATTCAAACCAGTTCCATTATCAAAGCAGATAAAATATTCAGAATCGGTTAAATTTCTAACTCTTCCCAACATTTGTCTACAAGTTTCAACATCACATGATTTATCTGTCATATAACTAAACAGTTTATCAAAATGTTCCATTTCAAAACTAACTCCAGCTGAACAAGTTGGAGTATACATTAATACATCAAGAGAACTCCATGATTCATCGACATTATTGAAATCATATTTTTTTTCAGATTGTTTAGTTTCAGAACTATATAATTTTATTTGTTTCTTTGGATATTTTTCTTTCAATAATTCTTCAAATGTTTTTGCCATTGTTAAAGAATTGATGGGTATCACAATTTTATTATCTTCATCCAAATATTCAATAAGTTTGTTAAACCATACATCACTTTTATCAGTTATATAATAAGTATCATCTTTCGCACGTTTCCACTTATTCCAATGAAAGAATATTTCACCACCTCGTAATCTACACAAAGTGTTATATGTTCTGTCACTCAGATTAGCATCCATACATACAACATATTTAGCTTTTGACAACATCCATTTGAATTGTGCGAATGCACAATTAAAATTCTTGTGAAGACCACTGCTGAATTGCGATAAAATAGATTCAATCTCGTCAAGAATTAACAAATCAATTTCTTCTAAATTGTTCGTAAGACGATGAAGTGATTCAACTTGTATAATTAATTTAGAATGCGAATCATCTAATTCTCCAATTACATCGCTATACAGAACAAAATCTTCAAAGTCTTTTTTAATTGCATTACTAAATGTTTGACGAAATGTAACAAAACGTATAATATTTTTATATATACCACTATTGAAATATTTGTCAATATAAGATTTCAATGCTTTTGTTTTACCAAGTTTCATCTGAGCTTTTACAGCCAGTGTTGGAACATGTTCATATTCCATCATACAAGAAGATTCATACACATTTTTCTTTTCTAATTTTTCAAACAAGATTTCTTCATTTGTATCAATTATTTTTTCATTAATAGATTTTATGTATCCACATATATTGACTCTTCCATAATTAACATCAGCATCATCTATTTTTACATCACCGACAAATATCTTTTCACCCTTCACTTGTCTGCAATGCATATAAAGAGATACATAGTCAGAATTTTTTTTACACATACTTATCATCAAACTATTATCATTATGATGTATTTCTTTACAAAATACACAAAACGTCGGCTCGATCCTTCGAAAACATAATACTCCTTTCCTCACTCCGATATATTTAAATCCTTTTGTTATCTTTTCACAAGATTTTAATACAATATCAATAACTTTATCATTAACTATTAATTCAATATCATTTTCTTTTATTGGTTTTATCTTTTTCTTCGTAACAGTTTTATCAAACATTTTACATCCTTCAGTAATGCTAATTAAAGTATCTTTAAATGAAAATTCAATATCATTCAATAATGTTTTGTACCTCTGTTGTCCAACTTTTGTTGAATTAAGTAATCTAAAATTTTGAATTCTTTTATTCACCTGTCTGTCAATGACAAACTGTAATTCTTCTGGGATATATCCAATGATTTTTTCTGTTATCTTCTGTGCTTCTTCATTGTCAAATACTGCATAATGTATTAGAATAATATGATAAGAATACTTTCCATTACCATTGGATGAAGTTATAACAATATCATTGAATGATACATCCAACAAATCTACAAGTGCGTCAACTACCATATCAACAATTTTTATAACATTGTCAGCTATGTTATCATCTTCGAAATACTTATTAATAATATCAAAATTCTTATTAATATCTAAATCAAACTTTACTTTCTGTGGTATATTACCAAATATAACTTCGTGATAATACTTTTCATCACAAGCTTCGTAAAATGTATCTAATTCATCAAAATTATCAAACACGATGTATTTACGATTACTTTCATTATGTATTACAATTTTTTGTTTTAACTCATCAATAGTATATGTTTCTTCTATTGATTTATTATCTTTTCTTGATATGATGAAAGAAAATTCCTTCATCTTTTTAAAAAAATAAAACATATTCAATTATATCTTGGTATGTCAACATCTAGAATATACGATATTATGCTTGTTAATATCGTAGAAATAAGCAAATACATAAACATAGTTTTTGGTTTAACATAATCATCTATGAAAACTTCCACTGCTATTGCTATGATGAATAATAATGCAATGACAATTAATAATGTTGATACGATAGGTATTAACATTTTTTAAATTCAGTTTCTATTAGTTCTATATGTTTATTATTAAACAATTTTTCAAATTCTATATTCGAACTAATGGAAATAATTTTTTCATATTTTTTTACAAGCTCATAATCAACATTACTTGTTAAACTAGTCGTAGCATTACTTAAACAACATTTTGTTTGAGGGGTTGAGACAATTTTGACTCTTTCAGTCAAATCATTATAGTGCGTTATTAGATAACTTGTCTTAACATTGTTATCGATACTATGATTCATTGAAATAAACAACTTTCCAGCATTGATTGTGTACTCCTCCATTTTGACAAAATGCAGTAATCCATACTTTTGAACAACTCTATAAAATACTGAAAATTTGTTCATTTTATATGTAAATATATGCAATATTCAATTTTTGTTAAAATTGAATTCAATGAATTAGAGATATAACTATATAAGTCAATACAGCAATGGCCGCTAATCAATCTGGAGCTAAAGTAGTCGTTGAGCTTCTGCGCCCAGAACTAGACAAGAATGCAACACTAACAAACTCAGCCATCCAAGAACTGCGTACTGAGCTACTTCTACGCCTCAATGCCATCGAAGCTCTTCTAACACAAGCCAAAGAAGCAAGTGCGCCAAAACGTGCAATTCGCAAAACGGAAGCAACACCATCTCCACCAGCTGCCGCTGCCTCCGATGGAGAAGTAGTACCAGAAGTTAAGAAAGATAAATCACAAACACCACTTGCATTCTTTAAAGAGAGTGTGGTTCAAGATAAATATGACTTCCGCACAAAGTTCTGTACTGATGCCAATTGTAATAAACCTAAAGTTCTGGAGGATATGAAGAAATTTAGTGAGAGCAAGAGTACTGATAAAAGTGATAGTGGCACATGGAACAAGCGTGCTGCATGCATTTATTCAGTTCTATCATCTAAAGACAAGGAGGAAATTAAAGCTTGTCAAAGTCAAAATTCTTCAAGCGAAGGAGGTGCAGATCAACTTGATGTTGAGAAGGATTAAACAATTTATATAAATATTTTTTTTATGCATTCTATATATCACACAGAATGGGTGAAGATACTGATGTCCTATCACGTTTTGATGGTGGCGATGCTATATCTGGCGGAAAACAACGCCGAGGACGTAGTAAAAGTGTATCTAAATCAGTAAAGCGTCATAAATCTAAATCAAGCAAACGTTCCAGATCTAAATCTAAATCTGGTGGTGCAGTACGTCATCGTCGGTCTAAATCTAAATCTAAATCTGGTGGTGGCGTTACGCGCCGCCATCGGTCTAAATCAACCAAACGTAAACATTCCAAGTCTGGTGGTGGAGTGAAACGTCGTCATCGCAAGAAATCAATTAAGTCCATCGTTTCATCACTAATCAAGAAGCGTAAGACACATCGCAAACGCAAGGCGGTTAAAGGAGGGCTGCAGAAGAAACGTAAATCGAAGTCAAAGTCGAAGTCAACCAAGCGTAAACACCGTAAGCATCGTAAGCATGTAAAGAAGGGCGGTGCCGCACCATCAATTCGTGCACTGAAATCAAGCAGGGCTAAATTAATGTCACACAAACATAGTTCAAAAAGACTGAAGGCAAAACGCGTCATTTCTCAATGAATTAAACAAATAGTGGTATAGTTATATATTTGTTAAAATTGAATCCTGATAAGTAGATAGTATCAGCATAAAATGGATACCTCAGAAATGAGCGTAGTTACAACCCGTCTAAACAAAGTCTATGAGAATCTGCTTGACGTGGTCAACAAGTACAAAACAGAGCCACTGGGCAAGTTTCGTCAAATGGAAGCACTCCTCAATTCAGCCAATCCAATCAATGAGCAAGAAGTCAACCTAGCAAAGACACTAACATTTCTTGCAGGTTGCGATCAATTCAAGCTTGTCAAACTACTAATTGATCTCCGCCTTAAAAGTTGGCTACTTCTTATTAATCCTCTAACATGTGCAATTGCAATGGGAGTTACCCCATTCCTACATGTTGGCAAGAATGGTGATGGAACATATATCATCACCAAGAAATATAAATACAATCAAACTCGTAATCATCGCACTCTCAATCAAGTTGTCGATGCACCAGCCGAACCAGTCAAGATTTCTGACCTCGTCGCCGCCGCCGAAGTGGTTGCAGATGCTAAAGAAGGCGATGACAAGAAATCATGGGGAGAGCAATGTGAGAAGAGTTAAATTAGATATATAATATTTTTTTTAATAAGGAAATGATTGAAGAAGAAGATGTATCGATTGAGAAGATGATAGAAGATAATATGAAGATTGAAGAACGAAAAAATATGCTAAGGAATCAATCAACGCAAGTAACAGAAGTTAAGAAAGAAGAGTTTTCAACTGTTTTAGAAAAATTGAAAACTAACATATCAAACTTAAATGAATTGTACGATAAAATGAGTATCAATGAATGTAATATATTAAAAATTAATCAAGGAATAAAACCATATAATTATCCAGATAATGATATGTTAGTTTATTTCTATAATCAGGTTAAACAATGCAATAATTCGTTGAATGAAAATATAAAAGAATATAAAGAAATTGAGAAACGAATATTCTTATTAAGAAGACAATATGAATAGTAAAAATAAGATATAATTATATCTTATATAGTAATCATAAATGTATGAAAATTCAGATATCATCAATCTCTTAATTGATGAAGCAAATGAAAAAGCATTAGAAGATAGAATGCTTTATGTTAATTTTTTTAAATTAATTGAAGATTTCGCTAATAAAAATAATCTAATTCTTGGTGGAATCAACGGTATTAATTTATTAATAGACAATGTCAACATAAATAAGGATTCATTTTATTATGAATTTTATTCTAATGATGCATTAAAATTGTCAAAATTACTTGTTGATGCAATATATAATTCAGATAGTAAAAATCTTGGAAAATATACACAAATGATAACAAAGGTTCCTTATTTTCAATTCTCAATATTTGTCAATACAAGAGAACTTGTAACGATATTTAATCTACCCGTTCATCATGGAATAGAAACTGAAAATATTATAACTCCAATTATCAAGAAATCATTATTCAGTGATACCAAGCTCAAAATATTCAATGCTGAATTACAACTAATTAATATTTATTCAACGTTATGCAATCCAGCAAAAGCAGACAAGTGGAATGATTATTTAGATTATGAAAAAAAATTACAAACTATTTTCAAAAACGAATTTATAGAAAAAGTTAATACACTTGACGCGGTATTAGAATCACAAATGATGGAATCGAAAGTTAGTAATAATATTATTGTTGCATTAATAGACAAATTAATAAAAGATTCATCCAGAATTCTGATAGGTAATACCGCTACGTGTATATTAAGAAAAATACCAATTGATAATGAAAAAAGAATACAAATTATATCTTCTTATGATTTTTATCAAGAAATAAAAGAAGTGGAAAAAGTTGCTAAGCAATTTGGATTTCGTATTCAGTTTGGTATAAACGATCTGAAAAATCCACTTGAATCGAGATTGAAAAGATTGACTATTTATATAGAAAACAAAGATGTGAAAAGAGAACCATTGATTGATATATTCAATACATCAACTTATGATTTAGTTCCTTATATAACAATTGATGATATCAAGGTTGGATGTATATTTATTCTTATGAAGTATCGATTATTGGATATTTGGACTATGCAATTGATAATGCGAATTGGAACATCGGATAAAAAATATGTAAAATTCATATTGACAAAAATGTTTGATGATTATATTAAATTATCCATACTCTATGATAACTATATTAAGTCATCATCATTCGAAAACATTAATGGAGAATCATATGTAGGAGCATATGAAGATATCACTCTCTCATATAAGCGCAAAGCACAAATGGACAATTTTTACCCCCCTCCATATTCGCCGATTTCTATTGATTGACAATTGAATTCAAAATTTATATATAAGTATACCAAAATGCCGTACTGTATCCACCCAAATTGTAAGAAAAATGCTTCATTTAACTACATAAATGAAAAAAAGAGACTTTATTGTAAAGAACATAAGTTAGAAAACATGGTTAGTTTAACTAATAAATCTTGCTGTTTTACTGGATGTCGAGTAACTCCAAATTTTAATTATGCTGATAAAGACACTGGAATCTATTGTACTACTCACAAACTAGAAGGGATGGTAGATGTAAAACATAAACATTGTGAACACAAAGATTGTAAAACTCGTCCAACATATAATTTTGCTGATAAAGATATTGCAATTTATTGCACCGCGCATAAACTCGAAGGCATGATAGACATGAATCATAAAACTTGTGAATTTAAAGATTGCAAATTACGCCCCACGTATAATTTTGTTGATAAAAAAGATGCTATATTGTGTGAAAAACATAAACAAGAAGGAATGGTAAATGTGATAAGTAAAACTTGTGAATTTGAAGGATGCAAAACTTTACCCATTTTCAATTATATTGATAAAACAGGAGGACGTTATTGTGCATCACATAAATTAGAAGGAATGGTTAATGTAAAAGATAAAACTTGTATACATGATGGTTGTACCACGTTATCAACATTTAATTTTAAAGATGAAAAAAATCCCACTCATTGTAGCAAACACAAACTTGAAGGAATGGTAGATATAAAAAATAAAAAATGTATTTTCGAAGGTTGTGATACTTTACCAATATTTAATTTTACTGATGAAAAAGAAAGATTATATTGTGCAACTCATAGACTTATAGGAATGATAGATATTACACACAAAACATGCATGTTTGAAGGTTGTACAATTCAACCAAGTTATAATTTTCCGAATCAAGTTTCATTATTTTGTAAAACTCATGCGAAGGATGGTATGATTATTAATCCAACAAAAAAATGTAAAAATTGTAATGAATTAGGAATATATGGAATAACACTTTTAGGAGATAGGAGATGTGAAACTCATAAGCAAATAGATGATAAAAATCTTTTAGAAAAGAGATGCATATGTTGTAATCTTGATTATGTATTGAATATTGATAAATTATGCCAAAATTGTGATGCTTTTAATAAGAAAACTTTTAAACTGATTAAACAAGAAAGAATTAAACATTTATTAGAATCAAATGGTATTAAAATTGAAATTTATGACAAATCAATTGACACAATTTGTACAAAAAAAAGACCAGATTTTGTAATTCAGGGATTATACAGAACCATTGTTATTGAAGTTGATGAATTTCAACATATAAGATATACTGACGATTGTGAATGCAAAAGAATGGTTGATATTTACCAATCAGTTGGTGAAAACACAACTTTTATTAGATATAATCCAGATTCATTTACAATTAATGGAATAAAACAAGACATCAGTCAACAAGAAAAAGAAGAAAAATTACTATCATGGATTAATACATTGAAAAAAAGAGAAACCACTATTCCATTATCGGTTGTATATTTATTCTATGACGAATATGACAAGAATAATAATTTTGAAGAAAATCTTAATATTAACAAAATAGTTTAATCCCTCTCCTCATATTGACGAGGCTGTAAGCATAATTTCATTTTAATGTTCGAAGCTTGAAGTTCTTCGTGTAATAATATTGCAGTTTTGCTTCCATCAATGGTTGATATATCAGCCATTTCTCCACATAATTTACAATTATATATGTTCTCATATTCATTTAAAACAGCAAACGAACCACACGTTCGACAAATATTCATTTTTTTACCATCGCTATCTTTACTAATTTTTTCGTACATATTTAACATAGCTCCATGACTCTCCAATCCCCATAATTCCATTTCACCTAAACGCAATCCACCTTGTATATGCTTCCCGCCGAGCGGTTGACTTGTGACCGCATCTGAAGGACAAGAACCGCCAACCGATTGCTCGTCATCTAACACAAATTTTTGTAAACGTTGTTCAAGCGTCGGACCGATAAAGATTGCACTGTCAAAATATTCTCCAGTCATTCCGTTATACATTCGTTCTCTTCCATTATAACGAAATCCTAAATCAACCATTTCTTGTGCTATGGTTTCATGATTTAGGGGCAAGAATGCGGTTCCATCAGTAATTACACCCTTCCTTGCACAAATTTTACTATAACTTGTTTCAATAAGTTGTCCTATCGTCATTCGACTTGGAAAACTATTATGAACAACAAATCCATTAGCCACAAATGATGTAGTTGATGGCACAGTAATATCATAAGTAATTTCTTCACCATCATTTTCTATTTTCTCGACTTGAGATGTATAATGTGGAAAGTAAATAGAATTTTTCCATTTATTTTCACCAGTTATTACAAACCAATTTTTACAATCAGATTTAATCAGAAATTCATAAAACTGTAATCTTGTATTACTCTTCCAATATGAATATGCAACACTTAATATCATTGAATTTAAAATATTATATCTAAATCCTATTTTCTCAATAAATCCTACTTGATCTTCGATATGAATTATATATAAATTACAATCTGGTCTATTAACAATTCTTGCTCCTAAATCAAAACGATTAAGAAGCATTACTATTTCATTAAGATGAAATAATCTTTCTAAGTTATCTTCATTAATTTCCTCCACAAACATTGTTCTTAGTGCATTATGTAATTGTGGCGGTATACCTTGACATGTTCCGAATAATGATGCGAGAAATTCTCTCACAATAGGAAGAGAACCATTTATAATCATTTCTGGAACAAATCCAACAGTTTTTGGCGTATTTTTTAATAATTCTTGCACCGATGCGGGAAAATGAACTTCGGTACAATGTTCATTTTCTTCAGTATCAATATCTTCTTCCGTATATAACAATAAATCTTTCTTAACAACCTCTACATCGTATCTGGAGTCAACTCCTAATTTATCGTAATATTTAGAATAAGACGTCGAACCAAGCAACCGCGCCATTGCCATCGTTCTTTCATCAATTGATTCATCATTAAATGGAAACGTCGGTCCCATAATAATGTTATCAGTATTGGTTAACAATTGTGCCTCTTTCCATCCATCTCGTGTTAAAATTTGATGATTTGGAGTACAACGTAGTGTTTTTTTATTTTCTAATGTTATTTTTAATATACTACTTTTTTCTCTATTCATTCTACATGTTTGTTTTGAAAATGTTATACCAGTTCCATTCCACCCTATAACATCTTCTCCACCATCCAGCGATAAAGTGTCCAGTCGCTTGGTGGTTCCATTCATCATTGATATCATGGCATCACCAGTGATACAGTGTGTATTGATGATGATATCTGGAGTCATTCCCTTGTTGGTGAATGGCATATCACTTTGTTGAAGCATGGAAGCAACAATACTATTACCAGTCCATGTGACACATTTATTGCGTCGTGTGAGAAATATGCCGCATGGTACAGTAATACAATAAACATTACCTCGATAATCATTTTCGGTTATACTTATAGCTATGTTTTCTGTTTTATCATGAATCACAATCTTTTTATTGATAATTGAAGCATTCCTCCCACATTGTAATGCTAGTAATTGAATAATATCAAAATTATCACATGTTTCTTCTATTTTCTTTAGCAGTACACAACTTTCAGCATAATTTAATTTATGTATATTTTTCATTTCTAAATCTATCTCGCATCCAGTATTTTCATCACAATAATCAACTGGAAATGTACACAGATGTGTTCCCATAGATTTAAAATCCTTCGCTAAACAAAATTTATATTCATTATCTTCTTTTACCCATAATCTATGATTACAAGTTACTTTTAAATCTAAACAATCTCCTTTTATGGTTATTATCTTATCATTATGTTTATATTGATGATAATTATCTGGATATACATATTTAACAACATTATTGTCCAGTGTTGCAACCATATCTTTAGATATATCTAATTTATCAATAAATACCCATCCATTTTGTGTTAAAACTTCATGATCTGGAGTTAAACATTTATTTCCAGATCTTGATGAATTACCAGTCCATGTTGGAATTCCATTTCTTTCAGTCATGAATATACCACCATCTACTTCAACACAAAATACATTTCCTGTATAATTTTCAACAGATATCCTTGCATCATTGGCCGAAGGTTCGTTGTTCATAATTAAATGAACTACATATTCACCCTCAATATTAATCGACAATTCTGCATTTAGTGATAAATGCATTAAACAATCAACAACACTTATATATTTTGTTGAATAATGTATTTCTGAATCAGTGATTGCATCGTATAGAATTCGACTTTGTCTTTTATTTAAATTAAAACACCAATCAGGAATTAATCTTTCCGATTGATATAGTAAACTTGTATTTATAGATCCATATTTTTCTACATATTTTTGTACAGATACGCTGACATTTTCATCATTATCATTAGCACTCTTAAGAATCAGTCCAGCTATAATAATAAAATCATCATTATATAAATTTTCTACATTATTATTCTTAATACTTCTGACGAAATTCACAGCATTTTTACAAATATCTTTTGCGAATATGAATCCATATTCATTATTTTTCTTAACATAAAATCTATGATTGACAGTTACAAATTGATTGATAAATTCAGATTCTATCTTAATCATATCTTCATTTTCACAATGATAACTGTAAACATTTTTTGGTTTTTGATAAACCAATGAATTATTAACCAAACATGCAACGCTATCAATCAGTGTAATTTCACTCACAGGTTTTAATCCGTTGCTTGTTAAAATCTTATGAGATGGATGAAGACATAATTTATCACCAGTCCGCAATGGCCGTTCAAATCGTAATTTAACAATTCCAAACTTATTGTCAGACAAATCTCTTAAACATGGCATCACTCCTTCAACAACACAAGGTTCATGTAACCTATAAATAATACTACAGTCCGTAAATTCATATTTATCATCTTTTTTAGTATTTTTAGCAACTTTTCCAATTATAGCATCGCCATAAGAAACAATACTTCCAATTTTAATAAACCCATTGTCTGTTAATTTCTCATATGATGCATTAGGTTTTGTATTTCTTGTTTTAGTAACATCTGGAATGCAAAATTCTTCATCAACTTCTTTTTCAGACATTTCATATCGAAAGAATGCACCAGCAAACAATCCTCTGTCGGCACTTGCTTGACAAACAATTGCACTATCTTCTTGATTATCGCCTCCATAACTCGCGTACGCGATAATTGTATTTAATCCATTTGATGGTATATATTTGTGTGCAATTGTACTAACAAGTGGAGTTTCATTGTAAAACTGAAAGAAACGATTCTTATCAGTTCTGAATGGAAAATTCAACGCATACCATCCACCAGTTTGACGAGCTTGATTTGTTTCTAATGTAATTCGAGCAGGTTGTGTGTGATTTCCAAATGGCGATATATGTGCAGCCAGACCAAATATAGCTTGTTCCACATCACAATGCGTAAATTGAAGTGTAACGTTATTTTTATTCATACGTAATACATCAATCGATTCAGCTATCAAACAATTTTCTTGTTCTTCTGGAGTGATATACTCGGCTATTCCATTTTCTATCAAATATTTTAATGTAATTTTACCACTGTTGATATCGTCAATATGTTTCTTAGTCAATGAAATATTTTGAATAAAATCTATTTTCTTTTTATTCTTAATTGCTTCATCATATTCACTAACATTATTATCAACTATTAAAAGTGGTCTGTACAATCTTCCAACATCTACCCAAAATGACACCTCGTCGGTCATATTATCCCAGCAAATGCTTGTGTGCGATTCAACAACTCTTCCTTCACGTCGTAATCCTCTGTATCTTTTAACAAGATCATACGATTTTTTACAACATCCAATCCATTCTCCATTTAAAAACACTCTTGACAAAGATTCTTTTAACATTTGTACCGAAGTTAAGTTATCTAAAGGAATTATATCACCATCGTTTAATAAATGTAATTTTAGTGTTATAGTTTCATATGCTGTGCAAACATTGGCTGTAATTGCCAATTGTTTTCGCATACCTACATTTTCGCCAGTATCTGGACTTTGAGCAACGCAGATAAATCCTGTATAAGTAGAATGAACTCGTCGCATCATATCTGCTCGTTCTGTTTGTTTTGAAGCATTACCAGCATTATGTGTAACTACAGTTCTTAATGCACTATAAGTATTTAATCCATTTTTTCTTTCTAATGCTTGACTACTAACTCGATTTATTGCAGCACGACGTCTGATAACAATTGTTTTATTACCAGAAGTGATAGCACTCTCCATAGCACGATTTAAATCACTACTTTTAATAGCATTTCGAAATATATCAATTATATACTTCGAAGTAAACCCACTCCATGTTGTATTTTTCAATTCTTTTTTAAATGCTCGTAAAAGTGGTGTTATAATTCCATTGTTAACTTGTGTCTTAAAAGCTTTTGCTAATGAAACTCCCGCTCCGTGTACTCGTTTATTTTTATAACTGTCGCGATCTGTTGGAGTCATAATTCCAATATGCACAAGCAATAGCTTATGAATAATAAGACCAAGATAACGTAATTTACGAATTCTTGAATCAATAGTTTGTCCCATATGTGGTAACATGACTCGATCAAGACTTCTTAATAAATCTTCATTTAAATATTGAATAGCATTATCGTTAGTTGTATATGCTTTGTTATTCATAATATATCTGGATATTTTCTCACCAGTAAATTGAACAATTTTTTCAACATTAAGCTCGGAAATAATGGGTGCGAAATTAGTGTCTGCTATTTTAAAAGACTGTTCTAAAATATCACACATTTTTAATGTAATCGGAGATGTATCTTCTACATCGAATACAATTGTTTCAGTAATTTTTTTATCACTTGTCATACCAAATAGTCTGTACATAATGTAAAACGGTAGTCGAATCTTTTCAAATTTTGTAGAGTTAATTTCTATTGTTATTGAATTATTTGTCATCAGTCGTACTCGTATTAAAGAACTATTTTCAAACGCACCTCCGGGTTGTGATAAAAATTCTGCTCTGACAAATTCATTTGGACGAATTGATTCATGAATATGAGTTGCATTATAACAAATATTTTCTAATAAATCAATTACATATTCTCCTCGTTTTGCTATAAAATATCCTCCGGCATCAGTTGGATCTTCTCCCATTTCTTTCATTGCTTCTTTTGTACAGAAATGTGTATGGCATTTATTACTTCCAATCATAATAGGAAATCCTCCAATTTGAAATTGTGGAATTTCCGCTCTCTTTTCTTCAATATTTCCATTTTCATAGTGTGCGACTAGAATAACACTTGCTTTCAGAGTAACATTACCACTATACGGGCAACCATTTAAACGTGATGTTGACGGGTATAAATCCGCAGGAGCTCCATTAGTATAAATCATGTAATTAGGCTTTGCTACTTCTACATTACGGAATTGAAATTTAATTTGAAAAGCTTTAATATTTTTCTCTTCTTCTTGTAAACGTTCATTTTTAATACGTCTATCAATATCGAATAATTGTGTCATAATTTTATTAATTCCATGTTCAATTAAATCGTTAAAACCATTAATATTATGACCAACAAGTCCATTCTCCTTTATTGTTGCCTCAACTAGAGACATCATATCTTTCTTCGATAATTCTTCGTTCCATTCTATAGGTTTGAATTCAACGTGGGGTTGTAAATCTTCCATTTTATATATTTAAATATATATAGAAATGTTGATTTATGTGTCGATATTACTATTCTTATTAATACTAATTATATATTCAATTTGGAAATATAGAAATAATTATCTAACTGGATTCTGGGTTGGTGAGGAAGAATTCTTAAAAACATCAAATTTAAAAGATTTTCAGTTATTTATAGATATTGGAAAGAAATCGAGAGATGGATACATATTAATAATAGATATAAATGATAATATCGTAATAAATCAAACTATCAACATCGAATTTTCACATATAACAAGATCTGTTAAAATAAATACTGATACTTTTCCAGATAACTTAAAATTTACGTTGAACGTCAGTGATGGAAGCCTGATGATGTATAGCGATAAAATTTATGCATTCCTTGTTAAAGATTTAAATGCAACTATGCAATTAAAAGAATAATTTTTATATACGCTCTATATAAAAAATGTCGAAGGCCAAGGCTATGACCAAATCTCAACTGGCGGCGGTATTGTCAGAAAAAACTAAATTAACTAAATCTCAGATATTAGATGTATTTGCTTCATTAATAGATGTTACTCGTAGTGAGTTAAAGGCAAAACGGCCAATGAGTATTCCAAATCTCGTTAAAATAACCCTAAAACAAAAGGATGCAACACCAGCCAGAGCAGGTATCAATCCTTTTACTAAAGAAAAAATAACAATTAAGGCAAAACCAGCACGAAAAGTAGTTAAAGTTAAGCCAACTAAAGAGTTAAAAGAGATGGCTTAAAATTGAATTCTTTATTTACATATATGGGTGAGCACCCACCACAGTAATCTAAAAACAGATGAAGAAGTTTATTATACTGTTTTATGATAGAAAATTGCTAGTTTATCACTTTATCGTTGATTGCAATGTAAATCGTAGTGGAAATTTTACCACTGCGTATTTGCCTTCGAGAGAGGATATTTTAAACCAACTGGCAATCCATACATAAAATGGGATGGAAATGGAATGTTGCTCACCCAAAAATTCCTTTTTTTATCACATTTGAATATATTTTTATCTTAATTGCCCGACACCATGTCGTCAGCTTCTTTCAAGGAGTTGTCTATGGACAATGTCCACAAGAAATGGATGGATTATCGCAACAGTGTAAAAGAGAAGAAAATGCAAGAGAGACGTGAAAAAATTACTATAATGATGGCGAGGTATCAACTTGAGGATGTCAAACTAGAAAAAGAAATTAAACGTTTGAAGACCGCAGTTGTTTGTGATATATGCAAAAGATGTTTCACACATTGTCAGTGCGATTATGATTAATATGTTTTTTTATATATAATGGAGTATATTTATTTCAGAATTCATCCGTCATATATATTTTCTGATGTATATAAATTAGGCAAAACTAATGATTTATTAAAAGAAGATTTAATGTATGAAGATGAAGAAATAATAAAAGGAAGATTTATATTAGTGATTGAGACATTGGTAAAAAATAATGTTAAGAAATTTATTCAACAATATTTTAAACACATAAATGTATATCATGAAAATGAAACAGAATATTTCAAATCCATCATCGTGACACAACTAAAAAGAGTATTAAACGATGAACAAATACAATTCAAAAAAATATCATCAGAAGAAATAAAGCAATTGTTGGAAAACCGGCTTTATACCATTAAAGAATAATTGAATATATGTTATATATTATTATAAAATGGATAAATCAAAACTAATATCAATGTTTAAGAGATGTCTTGATATATTACGTGATAAAAATGGCATAACTGGGGAAAAAGCATTGCGAAATATGACATATCTACTTATTTTAAAACTCATAGAACCACAAATAAATAAAACAATAGAAATAAATGAAGATGATTTTGAATTAGAAAATGATGAAGGAGAATATATTTACAAGGTATTTAATTTTAATGATTTATTAACAAATATAAAAGAAGACGATTTGCCATCAGTCTTTACATTATTTTGGAAAAGAATATTACAAAATCACACAATATTAAAACATATCTTTATTAAAAATAAAACTTTTGATATTACAAAATCAGATTGTTATAAATGTTTAATAAAAGAAATCAATTCTATTGATTTCGGTAATACTCGACATGACATATTAGGTTCTGCATACGAAGAAGTAATTCAAGATATTATGACTGGAAAAGTTTTTGGACAATTCTTCACACCACCAGAAGTTAAAAATATTATGATTGAATTAGTTAACCCAACATTAAATGATGATGGAACAATTCAATCAATAGGTGATCCAGCGATGGGTACAGGAGGATTTTTAATTAATTATCTTCATAACATTCAACAACAGGCTGTAAAAAGAAATATTCAACTAAATTATGATAATATAATTAATAATATGTATGGAAGGGAATTGGAAGTTGATACATATCAATTAGCAATATCAAATTTATTAATAACAACAGGAAAGATATTTAGTAAACTTGAAAATGGTGACAGTATACGAAAAGAAACAAATGGTAAATTTGATATAATTTTAGCTAATCCACCTTTTGGTATTAAAGGTTTAACATATAAAGACATTCACAATAATACAAGAAATGAATATATACCAATTGAAACAAGTAATGCAGTATCATTGTTTCTTCAGTTAGTAATTCATATTTTAAAAATTAATGGAAAATGTGCTATTGTAATACCAGATGGAAAAGATTTATTCTCCACATCAAAAGTATTTGTAAATGTTAGAGAATATTTAATGAAAACTTGTGAATTAAAAGAAATTATATACCTCCCATCTGGAATATTTACTAATACAACAATTAAAACAACTATATTCTTCTTTATTAAAAAAGTAGAAGGAAAGAACATATTAACAATTAATGATAAAACTAAAACACGAACATATAAATTTTCAAAAGAATTACAAACTAAAGAAGTTGAATTTTATGAATATACAAATAAGAAAACATTATTAGTAAAAGCATCAATAGATGACATAGTAAAAAATAAATATATATTAAAATATGATGATTATTTACCTAAACCAGATATAAAAAAAGTATTCAAGGAAGATATAGAAATTAAAACACTTGGAGAAATATGTAAAATCAGTAGCGGAAATCATTCAATGAAAAAAACAGATTTTATCATTGGAGATTATCCAATCATTGGAGGAGGAAAAACACCATCTGGTTATCATAATTCTTTTAATTGTGATGAAAATATTATATTGTGTGCATCTACTGGTTCAGCTGGTTATATAAGTATGTATCCAGTTAAAACATTTATGACTGTATCATTTTCAATAATTATAAATGTTGATTATGTACTAAACATGTATTTATATTATTATTTAAAAAGTATTGAAACTAATATATCATTACTTGCGAGAGGAGTAGCTCAACAGTGTATAAAAATATGTCAATTAAAAGAAATTCAAATACCTATTCCATCGATAGAACAACAAGAAGAAATTATAAAATATTTAAATTTTATATATGAAAAAACAAATAAAACAAGTAATAATAAAATCACAGAATTAAAACAGTTAAATGAATTTTGTTTAAATAATCAAAAAATATATGGCGATAATGTTGTGAAAGAATTAGATGAAATTAGTATAATTAATTATGATAATATGAAATCAAAACAATACACTGAAATTAATTATATTGATATCACTTCTGTTAAAGAAGGATATATATTGAAATTACAAAAATTAACAAATGATTTTCCATCAAGAGCAAAAAGAATAGTTAAAAAAGGCGATATCTTATATTCATCGGTTAGACCCAATTTGAAAGGATGTGTATATATTAGTGATGATATACAAAATGGCATCGCTTCAACTGGTTTTGCAAATATTAGAGTAAAAGAACCAAATGTAATATTGCCAAAATATTTATATTATATTATGACAAGTGATTATATAATTGACTATTTAACAAGTAAAGCAAAGGGAGCACAATATCCAATTGTATCATTTGATGATTTTAAAACTATAAAAATATCAATTCCATCATTTGAACAACAAAAAAATATTGTTAATTATTGCGAACATAATATTATGCTTATCAAACAATTGGAAAAAGAGATTGAAAATAATGAAAAACAAGCACAACAATTTATTATAAACAATGTAAAAATAGAAAATAAATTGCTATAATACATATATCAAAAGTTATTAAAATTGATTTTTTTATATAGAAATATAAAAATGCATGAATACATATATCTCAGAAGTCATTCATCATATGTTGAATATGACGTATATAAATTAGGTAAAACTATTAATTTATCTAATAGAGATTCACAGTATGCAACTGGAGAGATAAAACGAGGTAAATTTATATTTGTTTTACAAACAATAATAGAAAACGATGTTGAAAAACTTTTACAACAAAATTTTCAACATCTTAATATTTATCACGACGGAGGAGTTGAATTTTATAAAACTGATATATTATTTATGATAGAGAAATTTCTTAAAGATAGAATGATTTATTTTAAAAAGTTATCAACGGAAGAAATAGAACAAGCATTAATTAATTATATACCAAGAGATTATCAAAATGAAATAATAAATAATGTTGAAGAATATTTTAAAGAAAATACAAAAGGAGTGTTATCATTAACATGTGGAACTGGAAAAACATTAATATCATTATGGATAGCAAGAAGAATGAATATGAAAAATATTGTTATTATTGTTCCAAGTATTTTACTTCTTAATCAGTGGAAAATTATTTGTGATAAATTATGTATAAAGTGTACAATTACTACATACTCATCTTCTTATAAATTATTAGATAAAGAATTTGATTTTAAAATATTGGATGAATGTCATCATGCGATGAATGAGAAAGATATAGAATCTGAAAAAGAATTTAAACAATCTCTATTGATTAAATCAAAATATCAACTTGGATTAACTGCAACAGTTAGAGAGTGTAATAATGAAATATTAGGAGATGTTATATTAAATAAAAGTCTTTATTGGAGTATTCAACATAATATTGTATGTGATTATGTTATTCAAGTGTTGATTTCGAATGGAAGTGAAATTAATTATGAAAAATATAAAGATAAACAAATGGCATTAAGTGTATTATGTGCGTTAGAAAGTATAAAACAAAAAAAATCACATCACTTATTAATATTTGCTAATTCTATAGAACAAATAAAAATTTTAAATAACTATATTAAAATAATAAATAAAATATACAACATTAAATTATATCATAATTATTATGAGAGTAATTTATCGAATGATGAACAAAAAATAATTTTAACAAACTTTAATAAATCAGAATATGGAATTATATCGTGTGTTTATTGTTTAGGCGAAGGATATGATAATCCAATAATTGATGGAGTGGTATTTTCAGAAAGTATGATATCAGATGTAAGAATAGTACAATCTACATTACGAGCAGGAAGAAAGAATACTAAAGATCCAAATAAAATAACAAAAATAATATTACCAATATTTGTAGATGAAGTAAATCAAAAATATAATAAAATTAAAGAAGTAATTTATCAAATTGGTTTAAGTGATGAATTAGTTTTATCAAAAGTGGAAGCATTTAATATGTCATCATCAACAAATAAAAAAAATATAGTATCAATTACAAATAATGAAGAAATAACTGAAAATTTAAAATTAATTAGTATATCAAGATTGTCATACAATTTTACATATAGTCAAGCAAGAAAAATATTAAAAAATAAAAAATTAAAAAGTAAAGATGATTATATAAATTATTGTAAAATTGACAATAGATTAAGTATAAATCCAGAAGAATTATTCGATAAAGATTTTAATAGTTGGACTGATTATTTATCAGTAAATATTGATTATTATTCTATTGAAGAATGTAGAAATAGAATTAAAGAATTATCAAAAGAAATAAGAAAACAAACTTTATTATCATCAAAATGTATAATTTTATGTAATAAAGATAAAAAATTTCCACCACCTGATATGTGGAAAGATTATTACAAATTAGAACTAACAGATATTTTTAATTAATAGAAATTTATCACCTGATAACTTTATTTTTATCTTTAGTATAAATCTATTTTTTATGCACTGATTAAATATTTCTTTTATAGAATTATTAGCATCGCAACCTCGAATACTTAATTTTAATGAATCATAATATCTATATCCATATTTAATATTTTTTTCTTTAATAACACCAATCACAGTATCTTTAATTATTTTATCGTTATTATTAATTTTTAAATATAAATATTCAATAACATTACTATATTTAATATTTTTATCATTTTCATGTAATTTATAATTGTGCATTCTAAAATTTTAGAATAATTGAAATTGAATAGTTTCAAATCATTAATATTTGTAATATGTATATTTTTTCTTATTATTTTAATATTATTTTCTAACTCAACAATACCACAATCATCTAAATCAATAATCACTTTTTCAATAAATATGTCATCGCCATCAGTTTTAATAATTTCATAAAATTCCATTGTTTATATAGAATAAACAATTAATCAAATATAATACTTCCTTTATGTAGAAAAATAAATCAACAAATATTTTTAATTAATATAAACTTATCATTTCTTATTCTTATTTTCATTGGTAGTTCATTATTGATATGTCGAAATAATTCAAACATTGATTCATTATACTTTCCTTTAATTCTTATTCGTATTTTTATTGATATGTTATTTTTAATACATCTATTTAATATTTCTTTTATTAATTCATTATCATCATATTTTTTAATACTCGTTGAATCAATTGATTTATCACCGATTATTGAATACAAATATTCAATAATGTCAATATAGTTATCATTTTTTTGTAATATAACTTTCATAACTGCACATTCTAAAATTTTAGAATGATTAAAATCAAATAACTTCAAATCATCAATACTGGTTATATGTATATTCTTTCTCAGTACTATATTATTTTCTAACTTAATAACACTATAGTCATCCGAATCGACAACTACTTTTTCAATAATTATATCATCATTATCAATTTTGATAATTTCATAAAACTCCATCATTTATTATATATAAATAGAATTAATCAATTTTGATAACTTTATTTATTACAATAATAAGTTTTAAATAATAATTGTTAAGTAGGTTTATAAAAAAATAAAACAAAAGCATAACGAAGAAATGAAACCAAGTTGTATGTCAATAAGATTAAGAAGAAATCGCGTAATACATCAATTGGGTTTCTCTAAGGTGCGAATTTTGATGTTTTATTGAAGACGATAACTTTATTTATTACAAGATAATTTTACAATGATATAATAATAATTGTTAAATAATAATTGTTAAGTAAGTTTATAAAAAAGAATAAGAAAACAAAAGTTATAAAAATAAAACGAATTGGGTAATCGACAAGTATAACGAAGAAATGAAACCGATTGTATGTCAATAAGATTAAGAAGAAATATCACAATACATCAATTGGGTTTCTCTGAGACGCGAAAATCCCGTCTCAATGTAATCGAATTGATTTACAGTTAGTTTTCATTTTGTTTTATAATCAAATTGTAAAATCATTTGAAATACAAACAATTAATTCATTGACGAATTGTAATCATAATTGTATTACTTATTAAGATTGGTAAATCAATGTTGTAATCAAAATGATTATTAATTAATATTGGTAAATCAAAAAATGAGACAAAAACCCCGCGAGATGATTTAGAAGAATCAAACAAGGCGTGTTATTGAATGGCTTACTATATAATTACATAATATAATTTTATAAGAGTATAATGGCGAGTTTTTTATTTTTCGTTAAGTTAGTTTATAAAAAAAGAATAATAAAACAAAGATTATAAAAAAAGAAAAACAATAATTAATAATAGAGTTTAACAAACTAAATGAAACCAATTGTGTATGTCAATAAGATTAAGAAGAAATATCACAACACATCAATTGGGTTTCTCTGAGACGCGAAAATTCCGTCTCAGTGTGATCGAATTGATTTATAATTAGTTTTCACACAGTTTTATAATCAAATTGTAAAATCATTAGAAATACAAACAATTAATTCATTGACTAATGATATTGATAAATCGATGTTATAATCAAAATGATTATTGATTTATATTAGTAAATCAATTGAATTTCTTGAAGATGTGAAATTTTCTTCCGCCATATCCGAATTAATTTACAATAAAAGGTTAAAAAAGAAATCAAACAATAATATTTCATATTTGAATGATGTATTCACATATATCTCTCACTCACAAATGAATTCTCCGTCAATGAAACGCAGAATAGCAAGTGGAAGTATTACTGATAAGCGTAATAAAAATCTCACACTAATTAGTATAATTGTGTGGAGAGAGAAATATTATAAATTGTATCAAAAAAAACAACCAATTGATGAAATTACAGTGTGTTAATAAATTCATCGGATGGTTGAAGTATTTTATTAGCCGTGAATGAAGATAGCAAATCAATTAGTCTAATAGTAATTTGAATCATGTCCTTCCAATTACTTTGTTGCATCAATGGAAAATATGTTCTGATCAAATTATTTTCACCAAAGGATTTGTACATTAAACTGTCAGCTCTCCCAACGTTCAATCCGAGTTGACCAATTTTTTGTGAATTGTTGATATCTATTTTTTTTGTTTGAAATAAATGTGCAATTCGAATAATTTGTTGAAGGCAGTGTTCCAAATGTTTAACATAACTATTATATTCTCCACCAGTTGTTATATCAAGATTGTTTGCCAATTGATACGTCACATAAATCTTCTCTGCAAGATTAAATGCGACATGTTTGAAATCATATTGAACGAGACTAAATCTTGCTTCACCATTTACTATTTCAACACAAGTTTGTTCGACTGGCTGATAACCAAATATGCTTTGAATCTGTGGAACTCTTCCATATCCTAAATCATTCATATACCTTTCGCAGAGATGAATACATTCATTCCATTTCTTTGTTTCAAAGAAGGTTTTGAATATTCCCCACCACATTGCCATACCTCCATATGAATTTAACAATTCTTGAACTCTTCCAATATATATGCCTATTTCGAAATATACAATATTTTGATTAGCAATCATTGATAAGGCAATGATTTTAGTGAAGTAACACGTGATTTCAAACACATTCTTCTCAGACCCGTAGGAATTCTGCATCGTACTATATAGTTATAAAAATATTCAAATTTAGTTAAAAAAATATTCAAAAAGAATTATATATCTTATGTCTAATGACGATATATAATCTATTTTGATACTCATCAACAGTGGGATTGATTTTTGTTCGACAGTTTAGAGTGTTAATAATAAAAAATTAGAAAGGTTATGTTTTCGCATTAAAACAATGATGACAATCCCGACGCAACATCATAAATTGAATAAAAAGACATATTCAATCTAACCTCTCCTACAAATATATAATCTTATGTTTAATTGACTTCATTATTTGGATTATTCTCAGATGCATCATAATCTACAGTTTCTCCATTAACATTATCTTTATCATTATTTTTTGCACTTTCATCTAATAAATCTTCACCAACATCACCAACCTGTTCTGGAATAATATCACTTGTATCTATTTCACCATTATCAAAAATTGACCAATCGAACGCTCCAGGTTTTAAGAATAACGATTGATTTCTTAATATATTTTTCATTTCTTGTTTTGCATATTCTTTATAAAACGATGAAGAAGTTGATAATTCTAAAACAAACCTACAAAGTGATTGTATAGCAAATGATAATGAATTTTTAAAATCATTGTTTAAAATATTGTCAAAGTCTTTAGAATAATTTTCACCAAGTGGAATCTTGTTATCAATAATTTCTGATAATGTTGTTTTAGTTTCATGTAATAATTCTTCAACATATGGTAAATTACTATGTTTGTTTATTGCTTTATATCGACTAAGAAAATTTCTCACCTCAGCATCTGCTTTATATATTCTTTGATCAAGATATGTTTCAGGGTGTATAAATTTGCTTTCTAAAATTTCTTTCATAGTATGATTATCCATTGAACCAATAGATTCTATAATAATTGGTTCAACATTTATCAGTTTTGAAACTCCTATAATGGACGTGTAATCTTCCACGAATTTAACATTGTCTTTTTTCACTACAATAAATTTTTGTATTGGCTCGTTTTCCACAACTCTTTCATCTTCAAATTTATTCGCATACATATCATAATATTTTCTCTTTTCTTCATCTGTCATATTTTCCTTTAATTTACATTTCACACATTCTTTATTCTTCCATTCATGCAATTTACCTACCGGACAACGAGATTCATAAAATGTTAAAAATGAAGTCAATTGAGATTGTGCATAAATAGATTTCCATATTTTGTCATCAGATAATGATAAAATATTAGATTTCATAATTCCACAAACGGAACATTCAACATCTACAATTTTATCAATCTTTCCTTCTTCCACTGCTTCTCTAATCATTTTCTTATTATGTATATCAACCGTGACACCACTCTCATAATGCATCAGATTCCAATTATGCATAACACCATTTTCATCAAAGATATTTGATATTGGCACCTCAATTCTGTTAAATTGCATAGATTTACATGTTAAATACCAAATATCCTTAATGAAATTTTCAGTTTGTTTATTAAATTCCAATAATTTCTTCTCATATATTTCTAAAGATTTTTCATCAATCAATGATTTAGTATATAAAACCATCATCATATAATTCTTATAATATGCATCATTATTTTGAGTTTCAAACAAGAATTCAAAGAAATTGATTTTTGGCTGTTTAAGTAAGAAATCTAATTTAATATTATTATTAACTTCACGTCCAGTTTGCAATGAAAACAATATTTCAAATTCAGGATTTTTTGCATTTTCTAACGTTTCTTTAATAATGGTTTCAAAGCTTTTCTTACCAATGATTTTTAACATATCTTCGGATTTTTTTGTCACAAGTTCATAAACATTTTTTGCATACCGATAAAGGTAATTGGTATTATTCAATTGATAAATTAAATCATTGGTCATATTTGGTTTGACTATGCTAACATCGCCATTCAATGATCTAATAATTTTAAATGCTTCAGTAAATCTCAATTTAATGAAATCAACACTTATATCTTCAATCTGATTAATTAAATATGAATAATTGTCAATAATTATTTTCAATACTTTTTCTGCATATATAGAAGGTTTCAATGAAGATTTAGTTCCATTTAATCCGATCCCTGAATCGTGCGATATGACCATATTGAGTAAATAAGAATAAACAAAAATTACAATATACAAATCCATTCTAGGATCATTTTCCATAAATACTTGTTTTCTATTCTTTTTATCAATTAATTCTTTCTGCATGTTTAAAATATGTGGATAAAGTATTGATGTTATTTTAGTGCTAAATACTCTATCATCAATAGGTAAATCAAAATAAAAATTATTTAATGCTTTAATGACAGTAGTCCATATTTTTGTTTTTAATTGAGAATCCAAATCACCAAATCTTCCAAGCAAATCACTAACATTAAAATCCTCAATTATCTCAGCCAACTTTCCACTACAAATATTACAAAAATATTCATAAGAATCGGACGATATATTTTTATTCGAAAATGCATATTTTAATAATGCTACTCTGATTTTTTCGTATGGATATTTTTTATATTCCATTTCTATTTTTTCTTTAAGATGAGGACAAATAATATTAAATTTACATTTATTACAAGTTATCCATGTATTAGTTTCATTATTAAAAAATTCTGATAATCTCTTGAGTGTAAAATATATATCATCTTTGGATGTATAATTTTTTAATTTATTTAATATTTCAACATGTGGACAACTATTTGATAAGTAAGCCGACCATTCTTTTTGTCTTATATTCTCCTCAAGTATTATAATCTTTTTTTCATTCTCAGTTAAATATTTCATTAAAATAAAAGTATTATCAATTCTTACAGAACTTGATAAATCGGCTAATGAACCACCAGTGCTACCTCGAGAATATAATAAGGCATCTCCTCTAATTTGTAATAATATTTCATTTAACTTTTTTATACCAAATTTATCTTCAATTATATTAAGGTATAATTTTGTTTTATTTTTTTCTCGTATAATGATATCATCAAGTTTTCTCATTTCTTGTTCTCGAATATAATTAGACTTAATCACACTAAATCTATCATTCATTTCATCATCATTATTTGTCAAACTAAATAAAAATGTATTTAACATATCCTCTCTTAATAAATCAAATAACCATGTAATATCAAATTCTGTCTTCTCTTGATGTGTAACTGATGTTGTAATTTCTGATAATTTATTTATTAAAAACCTTAATCTATCTTTATCATTCACTGATAACCATGTTTCTGTATATACTTTTCTTTCATTATTTTTAATAAACAATTTTGATATATTATCTTTAATTGGTATCATCTGTAATATTAAGTTTCCAACACCAAGAAGATAACTAACGATATACATCACTTGATAAATCAAGTCGTAAATCACTTCTTTTGAATTATTTTCTTGAAATATAATTTTAATTTTTTTATCTCCCATTGGTTTCAGTAATCTATTAATCATATTGCAATTAATGATAACTCCAATAACGTCTATATTTTCCTCACTTGCACATGATATTTTTTTATAAAATTGATTAACACAAGAAATACAATTTTTTATTCTTGTTTTAATGCTAAATTTTGGAATTGTTTCCTTTTTTAAAGTTTGATGGATAATTGGAATTATCCATGGAATTGTTAACAACTCTCTCAACATAATCGACTCGGATGCTTTAACATTCTTCCATAGAAGAAATGGTTGTAAATATGATTGTAAAAATTCAGCAATATTCACAATACTTATGTCATCAATAATTAACGATAATTCATTAATATCAATTGTAAATAAGTCGATATTGCGTTTTTCTGTTTCGATAACTGTTATAGTTTGCATCTTTATAATTGAAAATACAATACCTATATATATAATAACATAATGCCTCCTACCAATTTGGTAGAACTAAATCAAGCCATTCAAGATATAAAGCATAATACACAGCAATTTGTATTAGAGTATTTAAAGGATTTATGTGAGAAAAATGATATACGTATTTGTTCAGAATTCTGTACATTTGAAGAAATAGGAGTGATCGCTAAAAATGCAGGAAGAATTATGTTAAGTAATTCAAAAAAACAGGGGGCATATACAAAACATTCTCAGTTATATTACGAATGCAATGGAATAATTATCGATACTACTGATTGGAAACTTATTTCAACATCTATGCCATCATTTAATAAAAGAATTGAAGCTAAAATTATAAACGATGGGATTACAAATGATACATATAACTTCTATAGAATTATAGACGGAACTATCATAACCCTATACCATTATAATGACAAATGGATTATATCAACAAGTAATGGTTATGATGTTTCCAATTATTATTGGATGGGAAATAAAACTTATGCAGAAGTATTCGACGATTTATTAACACGAAAATATCCATTGTTCAAGCAAAACATGACTAATCTTGACAAGAACAAATGTTATACACTTGGTTTCCGTCATCATAATTTTCATTTTCTAAAGAATGATCCCGAACTTATTTGGCTAATTAAGATAACAGAATTAACAACATTATCAAATATTCAAGAAGATTTGTATGATATAAAAATTCAACAACCAGAAGAATTAAGTGTATATACTCTCGATGGATTAAAAAATCTACCTCAATTTATTGATTCTCTTCCAAACGCAATCAAAGGAATTTCATATTGTTATGGTTATATCCTTCGTTCCGGCGACAGAAATTTAAGTACAGATTATTTAATTCAATCTCAATTATTATCAACAATCAAACAATTAATGTATGAAAATAAGATAGAAAAAAGTATTCGTGAAAAGATAACTCATGAAAATCGTGAAATATATAATACATGGAAATCATTTCTTTACATCAACACCCGCGATAATTTCCAATCTCTTCGCCCCGATATTCGATCATTATTTCTTAAAATGGATGAATTTGTTAACAACGTTATATTTAACATAATTCAACTTATTAAAGGTAATCCGATTGTTCAACAAAATTCAGAAATATTTAAATCGAGTCATACTCTCTATAAATTCTTAATGGAAACTGAAAATATTAAAACATATACAAAAGATACCGAATCAATAGTGAGAGATTTATTGATAAATCCTGAAAATGCATATTTCTTTATGCGAAGTACTTATCAATCTATTAATTATGACAAATCAGTTTTATAAATTTATATGTGCAATTTACATATAAATCTATTAATTATGGAACCATTTGACAATGTTATTTGGCAAAACAGCATCTGTCAATACCCACCCGTGCATTTTGGTTATGCATCATTTCGCAGTCATACTCTTGACACAACTAAATTTAAATTTTATAAGATTCCATATTGGATCATCGCTGTTGAAGTAGATAAATCAATGGACGAAGTAAAAAATATTATTCATTCAATTCAAATAAAAGGTGTTGCTAATTCTGATTATGCAAAAATAGGAGATATGTTAGTTCCTAGATATCTTGATTTTTCAGAAAGAAGAACTTTGGCAGACGCCTGTTTAAATTGTTAAATTTGAATCATTTTTTTAATATAGTGTTGTCTTGTGAGAATGTCTCTTTTCTGGAATGAGGGAGAAAATGGACAAGAATATTATATTAGAATGATGTATGAAGATGGTAAAATATCAGAAGATAAGTATAATGAATTGATGTATGAAGAAGAACAGCATAAAGAATATATAGAAAATCAGATGTATGAATATGAAGTAAATGAATATAGATTCAGAGATTATGAATTTATTAAACATTGCATATCTCTTGTATGTCCAAACAAGATATATTATAAAAAGAAATCAACAATTAAAAAAATAATGGATATTATAGAAAATTTTAAAGAACAAGATGATAGATATTACTATACCAACGAACAACTTATTAAATGCTATAAAGATACCTTTAGTCCAAGAAGGCAAAAGTTCATCACTCGAATCATCACAATTGTGATGACAGGTGCTTTTAAAGGCAGGGATATCATTGAAGAATATTATGGTTAATTTTTTATATTCTCTAAAATAAAAAACGAATAATTTTTGAACAAATTTGTCTAAATAAATAACTATTCAAAATGATAAAAAAATATTAAACATTTTATGTAAATATAAAGATATTAAACAGTAGTTAATTTTTCAAATCCAGTAACTTGATAATATTCGAAATATATAAATGGATAATTTTTATGTGGAATTATTATTGATTCTCCTATACTACCTAAAACAACAATATTAGTTTTAAATAAAACTACAAACATCATTAATATTGGTAAGTAAAGAGTTGAAAATCTATCTTTACATATATCAATTTTTTCATAATTTGTTATTATCCCTCCAATTTCTTTTAAATATGGATTTATATGTTTACATAAAATATATTTTAATTGTAAATGATTATGTATATTATTTCTAATAAAAATATCATTATATTCACTGAATAAGAAATCATAAAATTCTGTAAATTTCTTTTCACTTCTTTTAAATGGATAGTAATATCGTATGCAATCATTTTTAACAATTTTTACCTCAAACATTTCATACATAATTGTTTTAATTTTTTTATCTTCATTTTCTTTTTTATCTTGAATAATTATTATATCTGTCTCTAATGAAATTATTTTATCTTTTACATAATTTCTACACTCAGTTAATTTACCAAGTTCAAAATCATCTTTTGAATATCTTATTTTATCTTCAAGTGTTATTAATCTTTTTTTATTTTCATTTATTTCATCTTGTATATCAATCACCTCATTATCTTTTTTATCAAATTCTTTATATATTTTAAATTCCAATTTTATACTTTCAATATATTTTTCCGCTTCCTGTTTACGTTTTTCTATTTCTTTACGCTCGGGATCATTTCTCCAACCATTTACACTAATACAACGAATTAAATCTGATAGTTCAACTTTTTTATCATCAAGTTTTTTATTCAATAATTCCTCCATTGTTATTCATGTAAAGAATATATATTCAAATATCAAGCCAAGATGAATTATTACTAATTTTTTTACCGTCAAGCATTTCTTCTGAATGTTTAAGTTTCTCAGCTATTACTTCTATATCGCTATTTACCTGTAACGCGTCGAAAAATGACTCTAACCCATCTTCAAATAAATCAGACATTTTATATTTTCCCAAATGTTTTTCTATTTCATCAAAACGAGCCCACAATGGATATGTTTCATAATCAGAAGAATTATATTTCATTTCATTATTATAATTATAACAATCTACCAAATCAATATCTTCAACAGCTGTTTTATATTTGGAGAAAACTTTATTTAATAATTCGAATCCGAAGAAGTTATCTTTTTTTTCAGTTCCTTTTATTAATGAATGCAATTCTTCAATAATAAAAGAGTTACATAATTTTTCAATCTCTTCTAACAATGGAATAATCGAAGAGAAATAACTTAACTTTTTACAATTCTTCACAATTGCAATATAATCAATAGTACAAATAATTGGAAAAACAAATTCATACTTAGCCATAATTAATGATTTAAGTTGCGTTTCAAATTTTTCAATAAATGTTGGGATATATTTATGAAGTGTTCTCATACATCTGTTAACTTGATCTCTATAAAAGTGAATAGCATAAGTGGCTGAGTGCTTCTGTTCTATTTTTGAAAACATTTTTAATCCAAGGAGACATCTGCTAAAATCTATAATACATGCACTAATTCCGTTAGCATTAAATATAAATGATGAATCTCTTATTTTATAAAGTACTTTTGCATTTTCATAATTCTTTATAAGTTTTCCATTTATTAACCTATAAATTTCCCCCCATTTATGAAATGTCATATTATTAATATGTAAATCAGTATGAATCACGCCAAGTTTAGTATGAAGACATAAAGAAGAATAAAGTAATTCAAAAATTATTTTTGTTAAATTTTCATTACCTTGAATCAACCTCATAATGCAATATTCTTTTCCATTATCAAAATTACCAACTGATTCAAAAGTTAGTCCCACTGCCTCCATAACCATAAGAATAGAAATATCAGAAAGCATTAAAAAACTTTGTGAATATTCAACATCATCATATAGTCTGGCATCCAAACTTTCAGTGTAATAATTTTTTATTCTAACATCTATATCTTCTATTTTATCTCTTGTATTTCTTATCATTCTCGTTATATCTTCGGAAGATTTTGAACGAGTATATAATTCTTTCATCGCTGAATTCTCAAATAAATCACTGTCTGAATTTGATATATAACTCCATTGATTAAATATTGCAAATGAAGGACTAATAAAATTAATAACAAGATTTGTAACTTCTTGCATAACTAATATTTCCCTCCACACTGAAAAATTATAATCATACATCGATATAACTTCTCTTATATGCATTGGAACAATTTTTTGACCACACTTAATATGAACAGTATATGTTTCATTAAGATGTTTTTTATATATTTTGATAAATTTTTCAGATAGTGATACCATATCTTTATACATTTCATAAATTGATGTCATCATTTTTTTAAAACTTTCATTTGTATGAAAGTGTATTATATTTTTACTAAATTTAAATGATTCATAAGCCAATATAAATGACATAATCATTATTACAATTCTTGAATTATTTAATTTTTCTGAAAATTTATCTTCACATCCTTCAATCTTACAATACAGCGTAGTATCTAATTCTAACAAACCATCATTAATAAGTTCCAGTACAATTTCTTCAAAATATTCAATTTCTTTCGACATAAGTTCACACATCTTTGCAAATCTTTTATAAATCATAAAATTATTTCTATATTCACCATCTCTCGAAACAAAAGTATTACCAATGCACAAATATTCAGGAGATTCATCATCAACATTCCTCCAATACAAGAATCCAAAATTACAATCAATATCTCTCAACTTAGCACTCAACATAATACAAGTATAACCCTCAGATGATATGGGATACATAGTTTTAATATATAAAAAATTTGACATTCTTCTTATTCCAGATAACGATAATTCTTCCATTATATCTTTTTTTGGGAATCCTTTTAAATCAATATTTACACCTATTTTATACTGATTTTCATACCATTTTACTATTTCTGACATTTGAATTATATATATGTATATATATAGCAAAGTTAAATTGATATAAAATCAACCCAATCGATGGAGTAACCACTACTTCTCTAGAATATGATATTCTATCTTAAATAAAGATATGAAAATCACCCACCGCGAATCGTTAGATGTATTTATCGAAATATGTCTAAATTTGCACACAAAAAAATAAAGTAGGGTCATACGACAACTAGCCTATAAATTATTTTAACATAACGCTGAATAAAAAAGATAACCTCTTTTTTTCAATCTAACCAACACATAGCTCCAGTGCGATTGTCGCGATAATAATTTCCACGAAAACCACCATATCCACTGCGATAAACATATGGATTATAACCACGATTAAACCAATGAGGACGACGAACTGTAAAATCACTGTGAGCTGATTCTGATTGATATGGAACACCCTCACCATATGAGGTATGTTTTCGCATACTTGTGATACTAGCTGGAGAATTACCTCTATTAACAGGACGCATACTTACACGAAAAACGCCATCATTGAATTGTTCATCATATCCATCTGTGCTACCCATCGTTGTTATATATTACGTTATATATTAATAAAAAATAGGTTTAAATTTGAATATATAATTAATTATCATGTTGTTCCGTCAGGGCGTTCCCACAATGAACACCTGCGTGAATGTCGACAACGCCTTCTGTGCGCAGTATTTTCGTGTGGACACGCCATCGACGGTGGTGAAGAAGGAAAGTGATGAGATGGCTCCGCAAGGCCTGTGGAGTGTTGGCGGGTGGATGATGTTGTGGTTCACGGAGTCAGTGATGTCGAAGGAGGCTCAGAAGAAGGCTTAGAAGGAGTTGGAGAAGATGATCATTGCCGATCAGAAGGCGCGTATGATACGGGAGTAGTTCCGGCAGTTGTGGACGCGAAATGAAGTGAAGATGGTGGCTGGTGAAGCTTGTGATTGAATAATTAATCACAGGGGTATCCAGCAATGTAGATGAGAATACTCTCTACGATACCATTTTTTTTAATTGACTGCTATATTTGTAATAAAATCTATGCTAATTTTTAGAACCAATATAATAACAATAAAAACTATAATTATTAATATACCACTCGAAATATCCATAATATATATATTATGAACAATTTTAAATTTGAATTAATAATTAATCATTACTTAATCATGGATTCGTTAAATGAAGAGATTTCTCAACGTAAATTATCGATTAGTATGATGACAGAAACACTTGAATTGTTGCGAAGTGTAATTATTACAGCACAATCACATTGTGTAGTTGCAACTGCATCAAAACAAGAGGTAGATTGTTTTCAATTAAAAATACTTGAATCACAACAATATTGTAAAAATATTGAAAAAAGAATTGCTTTGAGATATTCTGAAATTAAATCTCTTAAAATACAATTAAATAATATATCTTTATAAATCTTATTATTTACATTATCAATTCAGAAATAGATGCATCAATTGTAGAACTATTCTTTCATAAGCATGATTGCCATAGCACTATAATTATGTAAATCAATTAATGTATCTCTTAATTTTTCATCATCAACAAGAGATATTTTTTTATTCGATACATTTATAAATCTATTAAGTTTATCTTGCATTCTTATCAATACTCCTATAACTCCATATGTAGAAAATGCATCACCATAATCAGTATTTTTTCGTATAAATAATTCTAATGCTTCTTTTTGTATATCTTTATATTGTTCAATTCTATTCTCCATTTGAATATCTATATTATTTATATATAGATGACATCTTTAATACGTCGTCGAAATTCATTTATATTACCAATTCAAATACCTGTAATTACAGAAATTCAACAACAAGATACATCAATCAAGTGTTGTACAACGTGTCAAAAGCTATTCATTTGTTGTTATATGTGTTCTAGTAGAAATAGTTGTTATATTTGTCTCGGTCTTCCCTGCCCCACAGAATATCATTAATTGAACAATTGATAATATCAATAAATAAAAATGTCGGAATGTGTGGTTATCATACCAAGTTGTAATATGTCAGAGGATTTTAAAAAAATAATTGATGAGTTAGATGGTTTTATTAATGAAGAAAAAATAGGAGAACTAACATGTATGTTCATTGCTATAAATGACGAGGAGAGTTTTAAAAATATTTGTATTAAATATGATCACATTCCAATTCAAAATTCATTATGCATCCACACTGCAAACAAGGAAAGTTTTCAAATGTTTTTAGATCATATTACACAATATATAGAAAAAAATAGCATAACTAATTATTACACAATGATGCCAAAACTTGTATATACAGAAAATAAGTTTAATCGTATTAATTAATGAAATTATATCTCTTATTTTTTAATAGTATAATTATTAAATTTGAATGATTTTTTTATATAAATATCCATGGAGACATACCGTGAATTTAACGAATATGTTTTATATGAAATAAATTATTATAATAGAATAAAAATAAAAGAAACCTTTAGATATAACAATGATTTATGTGAAAAATTGTTTTATAATAGTGGTTTATTAAGATCTGTAAAATATTATAAAAATGGAAAATTATTTGATCTCTATGTTAATATACCAGCAGTTACATATTTTCATCCAAATGGAATAATAGAAGAAGTTATATTTTATTGGAGTGGAAAAATACACAGATTTAATAAACCAGCAGTAATAAAATATAATGATAGTGGAAAAATTATTGAAGAAATATATTACAGACATGGTAGAATATATGGTGAAGATGATTACACTCCAGCTATCATACAATATCATAATAATGGACAAACAAAAAAAGTTGTATTTTATCACAAAAATGGTTTTATTCATAGACATAGAAAACCAGCAATAATAAAATATGACATTAATGGAAAAACAGCTGAAGAATTATATTACACTTGGGGTACACCACTCAATGCCAAAAAAATTGATACTAAAAAAGAATGTTCAATTTGTTTGTGTGAATGCTCCAATACTATCGTAACAAACTGTTTTCACGAATTTTGTATAGAGTGTTTGAATTTATGGATGAAACGAGACAAAACATGTCCTAATTGTAGAGAAAAACTATAATTGAATCATTATATATTATATATTATGGCTCATACAGAAGTAATTGAAGAGGGGGGTGTAAAAACAATTCGTAAGTATTTTAAAGAATGTCAACTTTTTCAATATCAACGATTCGAGAATGGAAAATTACACAGCATAAATGGTAAACCATCTAATGTCAAATATTATTCCAATGATAATCTAAAACTTGAAGAATGGCATAACAATGGTATTCTTCATCGAGAAAATGATTATTCCAATGCCTCGTATTACGAAAATGGACAATTGCATATTAAAGAATGGCGAAATACTGGAAAAGTGATTAAACGGGAAGAATTTCGCAAAGATGGTGAACGCGGAAGGCTTAATATTTAAAATATTAATATATTTTTTATCTATTTAGTTAATATTGTTATTTAGAAATTTACAATTGAAGTTTAAAATTTAATATTTATATAACTATGTCAAAATGCATATATCGAGATTGTAAAACAAGACCATCATATAATAAACAAGGTGAGAAATCACCATTATATTGTTCTAAACACAGAGAAATAAATATGATAGACGTAATACATAAACGATGTATCTATCAAGACTGTACAAAACAACCAATATATAATAAAATTGGAGAAAAAATAGCTATTTATTGTGTTGAACACAAAGAAATTGACATGATAGATGTAAAACATAAAAAATGTATCTATCAAGATTGTAAAAAACGACCAACATATAATAAAATTGGAGAAAAAATAGCTATTTATTGCGTTAAACACAAAAAAGTTGATATGATAGATGTAATAAATAAAAAATGTATCTATCAAGACTGTAAAACAAGGCCAACTTATAATAAAATTGGAGAAAAAATAGGTTTATATTGTGTTGAACACAAAGAAGTTGATATGATAGATGTAATAAATAAAAAATGTATTTTCAAAGATTGTAAAAAGATTCCAACATATAATAAAATTGGAAAAAAAATAGCTATTTACTGCACTGAACACAAAGAAATAAATATGATAGACATATTACATAAACGATGTATCTATCAAGATTGTGAAAAAATACCAATATATAATAAAATTGGAGAAAAAATAGCTATTTATTGTGTTCAACACAAAGAAATTGATATGGTAAATGTAATAAATAAAAAATGTATTTTCAAAGATTGTAAGAAGATTCCGACATATAATAAAATTGGAGAAAAAATAGGTTTATATTGTGTTGAACACAAAGAAGTTGATATGGTAGATGTAATAAATAAAAAATGTATTTTCAAAGATTGTAAAACAAGACCAACTTATAATAAAATTGGTGAAAAAATAGGTTTATATTGTGTTGAACACAAAGAAGTTGATATGGTAGATGTAATAAATAAAAAATGTGTTTTCGAAGGTTGTAAAAAAACAAGACCTAAATATAATTCTCCAAATCAAGTTGCTAATTTCTGTAAAACTCATGCCACCGAAGGTATGATTATTAATCCAACCAAAAAGTGTGAAAATTGTAATGAACTTGGAATATATGGAATATCTCTATTAAGTAATCGAAGGTGTGAAATGCATAAAAAACAAGATGATAAAAATTTGTTGGAAAAGAAATGTATAAATTGTAATTTAGATTATATATTAAATATCGATAAATTATGTCAAATTTGTGAAACATATAAGAAGAAAATTGTTAGATTAATAAAACAAGAAAGAATTAAACATCTTTTAGAAGAAAATGGAATCAAAATTGAAATTTATGATAAATCAATTGACACTGCTTGTACTAAAAAAAGACCAGATTTTGTAATTCAAGGTTTATACAGAACTATTATTGTAGAAGTTGATGAATTTCAGCATATAAGAAATGATGATGATTGTGAGTGCGTAAGAATGGTTGATATTTATCAATCAGTTGGTGAAAACACAACTTTCATAAGATATAATCCAGATTCTTTTATAATTAATGGAGTAAAACAAGATATATCACAACAAGAAAGAGAGGAGAAATTAATATCATGGATTAATACGTTGAAACAGCGAGAGACAATTATTCCATTATCTGTTGTTTATTTATTTTACGATGAATACGACAAAAATAATAATTTCGAAGAAAAACTAAATATTAGTTGCATATTATAAATTTTGTCTGCAATATATATGAACAACTATTATTTCAGATATTAATCCAACCATATATACAATTATTACAAAATATGTGATTGCATTGTGTAGTAATTTTATTTTCACCAGTAGCGAAACAAATGAAACAAATGAAACAATCATCATTTCCAACATATGAATCAAATGAAATTTGATGTATACCATTAATCCATTTTTCACCAGATATAATATTTTCACTCTCATCATACAATATAACAGCATATTGATTATTATCTCTGTGTAATTTCTCATCTTCATTAAACCATTTTTTATAAACAATTTGATTACCATCACAGATAACAATGTTTTGGTTTATCATCTTCTCTAAATAATTTTCCATTTTGTTGCCAACAATATTTATATGGTATTTCGTTATCATAATAAATAGTTGATGGTAAATCGTCAATAATTTCCTCTTTACCATTTTTAAATGTTTGTTTACATATTAATTTTCCATTATGATAATGCTCACGAATGCTTCTATATTTATCTATAATCCATTGCTTTCCAAACATCACATTATCATTGTAAGGATGGAAGAGAGGGAAGATGTATTATTTGAATTATTTTTTTAAAAATTTACATATTTTTTCTTTTTCATAATCATAAAAATTATGCAATGAATCCCGATTACACAATTTACAATAAAAACAATTATTAGTAATATTAATATTGCCTGGAGTCGTAAGCGTACATATCTTTTTATCAATATGTATTTTCATCCCTTCATAGAATTGAAACCAACAATTGAAATCGTCCCAAATTATTGTTTTTTCGTTAACATTCCACGGTTTAGGCGTATGAATAAAATGAATAATTTTTGGTGAACCAGCTATTTCAATGATGCTTTTAGACCATGGATTCCACGAATAATTTACACTTATATTTTTCCATTTCATATCTTTTTCAAATGTCAAATATTGTGTTATCGACTGCTCATCATGACCAGATATACATTTATAGAATCCATATGGTTTATTTTCAGTTTGCTTAACCATCCAATCAACATAATTTTGATAAAGTTCTTTGCCTGTGGGCAAAAGAATAAAACACGCACTTGCCACACTTCCACCACCACCCATAAATAAATGTTTTTTAATAATTTGCGAATCTATATCTTTTCCAAATTCAATGGGATATTCATCATCGACGCCATCTTTTTTGAAAGGGTGTGATATACATGTTTTAAATATTCCAGCTGGTGCTGGTAATTCAAAAACATCTTTCAGTTCATTGATAATAGCTATATCACAATCCATAAATAACACTTTCTCATATTCAATAAATTCCATACATTTCCATTTTGTATACAATTTATTTTTAAAAGTTCCATAAGATTTTTCGTATCTCTCTCCTTTAACAGATGAATCAAATAATAGGTAATCTACCTTCACCACCTTGTCATATACAACTTGCAATAATTCACTCGATACCTCATGCGTTATCATCACAATCAAATCAATGTTAGATAAATCACAAAACCTACGAATAGTGTACGCTAATACCAATGCTCCAGATACATAATTATCATTCAACATAACAAGAGTCACATATGCATATTTTTTTCTTTGGTCTCCTCCTATTTTTTTATCATTAATTGCCAACAACGATATCAGCCCAACCATTCCAATAGTTTTACATATCCATGAATTACAAAATATTATCAATAGTATTAAAAAAATTATGACAGCAATATTATTCATAATTCTTGTCTGCAATATGGACAAGAATTATTTCCAATATTAATCCAACCATATATACATTCTGCACAAAATATATGATTACATTTTGTGATAATTTTATTTTCTCCAGTTAAATAACAGATATTACAATCATCATTTCCAACATATGAATCAAAATTTATTTGTCTAATTCCATCAATCCATCTTTCACCAGATATAATATTTTCATTTTCATCATACAATATAACAGCATATTGATTATTATCTCTATGTCTCACTCCATCTTTAAGCCATATTTTTTGTTGAATCATTCCATCCAATCTATAACACTCAATAGCTGGTAAATCATTATTTCTATTAGTTGTCCAAATAAATTTACTTTTATTTCCATTAGGATAATATAACTCTATTCTGGGTAATTCTTCACATCTATTATACCACTCCTTTCTAACTGTAACACCATTATTGTAGAATTCTTTTATAGGTAAATCATTTTCTCTATGTGGAATTCCATTTACATACCATCCTTGAAAAGTTATTTCTCCATTAGTATAAGAAATTATTGCAGGAAGATCATTATCTCTATGTAATTTCTCATCTACATTAAACCATTTCTTAGAAACAATTTGATTACCATCACAGATAACAATGTTTGGTTTATCATCTTCTCTGAATAATTCTCCATCACGTTGCCAACAATATTTATACGGAACTTCATTTTCATCATAATAAATAGTTGATGGTAAATCATCAATACCATTTTCTTCACCATTTTTAAATGTTTGTTTACAAATTAATTTTCCATCGTCATAATGTTCACGAATGCTTCTATATTTATCTATAATCCATTGCTTTCCAAACATAATATTGTCATTGTAATATTCGAAATGTGGTAAATTATTTTTTCTAAAAGGTTTTCCATTTTTATACCATCCACGAAGTGTAATGTTGTTATCTTCATACAATATTATTGCTGGAAGATTATTACCCTTATGTATTTTACCATTTTTATACCATATTTTTTTAACAGTATTTCCTTCCAGAACTTCACTTAATACAAGATGATTATTTTTATAAAATTTAGACATATATTTATGTCCATTTTTATACCATATTTTACAATATACTACATCATTCTTAAGCATATAAATTGCGGGTTTGTTATTTCTATATACTCCATTATTATCATAGTGATGAATTTCACAAAAACCATCATAACTAAAAATTTCTTCATAAACTACAACACCATTTTCATTCATTTGTTTTCTATTTTTAACAATTCCATCTTCAAATCCTTCTATCATAAAAATTAAATTATCGCGTTTCCAAATATGTTTGATTTTATCATTCTCATTCCATTCTTCTTTTATCACACGTTCTCCATAATAGATTTTCAATGGTTTATTTTCACTGTATAAAATATCCATTTCTCATATATATTTAAAAAAATAACAATTCAAATTTGAATGTAATATATAGTTATACGTAATATGTCTTATTTCATTAACAGAAAGCAAAGTATTAAAATATGTGGCGATTATTTATGTGGGTTCGATACATTAGTAGAAATATTAGACAAAGTAGATGAATTACCAGATAATATTTTTATTCGTGCATTTTTAGATGATGGAAATATCAAGTATTTCATAGCACAAAAACAATCAATTCGTTGTACGATTTATTGGATTGAAATCGAACCATTTCCTTTTATGTCAGCAATTGATGTAAGAATAATACCAAGAAAAATAAAATATTATGAAAATCCATTTTATAAACGCATATGTCGTACATGTTTATGTTATATTGATTGTAGAATATGTATGGATTTTCATCAATGTATAAATTGTTCAGGAAGATTACATTATTTCAAATGTGTAAAACCAGATATTAATTATGTAGAATTCTACATCGAACAACGCGGTATAAAAGATTTTGATATTAATAGTGATAAAAAAACTGATATATCTGATTTGATAGATTTATTTATAACCAATTGTAAATTTCAGTCACCAACAATACTTGAAAGAAAATACGTATATTACACAATTCTTAAAGCAATGCATGAATTAGCTATGATAACTATTTAAAATTGAATGTTTTTTTACATATATCTCTTGACGATGGAATCTACCGTCAATAAGAAAGGCAATCGTTGGTATGTATGTGCAGAATGTATGAAATCGGGCATTGTTACATACATTACATGTAAAGTATGTATGCTACGATATGAAACTGAAAAGAAGTGTTTGAATTGCATCGGTCTCTCCCATCCCGAGCCTTGCACCCAACCACCAAATTTGAATCAATAATTCATCTATGTGTCTTCATGGAGTTTCCAGTGGTTGTCGGAAATAGAATTAGTACGATAGATAAATGGTTTGTATGTCAATCATGTGTTGATAAATGTATATTCACATATATTACATGTGATGAATGTAGAAAACGATTTGTAACATTTGGCATGTGTTCATTTTGCATCAGAATTGGACATAATGGAAAATGTGACCAAAAACCATCAATTGATATTTCCACACAATTGAATTAATATTTTTTTTCATCTATGGATTCTATTGTTCGTAAATTTGAACGGTCTCGTAATTCGCGTCAAATATGTTTTGTTAAAATTGAATCTTATACATCCTAATATAAAAATGATAAAATCATACTTCTTGAATAAATCAATAAAATCTGAAACAATTATAAATAAGGATAATAATACAAGAATAACTAAAAGTTATTATTATAGTGGAAAAGTAAAAAAAGAAGAATATTTTTATAATTTTCAATATCATGGCATTGATATACCATCAGTAATTGAATATTACGAAAATGGAAATATTCTACTTGTTTATTTCCATAAAAATGGAATCTTACATAAAGATAAGGATTTACCATCTATTATACAATATTATGAAACAAATGAAATAGAATCAAAAACTTATTTTAAAAATGGAAATATGCACAGAGATAACAATCCGGCATATGAGAAATATTACATGAGTGGAAAAATTAAACAACGATGTTGGTTAGTGGACGGAAAAAGACATAGAGATAATAATCCAGAAATAGAACATTATTACGAAAATGGAAATATAAAAGAAAAACAATGGTTCCAAAATGGAAAATTACACAGAGATAATAATCCAGCACTTGAATGTTATTACGAAAATGGAAATATGCAGTCTAAATATTGTTTTCAAAATGGAAAATTTCATAGAGACATAGAACCAGCTATTGAAAGTTATTATGAAAATGGAAATATACATTCTAAGAACTGGTATCAATATAGTGAATTGCACAGAGATATAGAACCAGCAAAGGAATATTATCACGAAAATGGGAATATACAATATAAACACTGGTATCAACACCATGAATTACATAGAGAAAATAATCCAGCAAAAGAAGAATACAATGAACAAGGAATATTAATTAAACAAGAATTTTACACAAATGGAATAAAACAAATAAATTTTGAAAAATACATTGGAAATGATAATTGTTACATTTGTTATGAAAGATGTAACGATATGATTATAACAAAATGTAATCATATTTATTGTAAAAAATGTATAAATAGTTGGATACAAACTGGAAATAATAGTTGTCCATATTGTAGACAAACATTATAAAACTTATTTTTTTACAGAGAATGATAACTTTATTTATTACAAGAAATAGGTTTATAGAAGTATAACAATAAGTTTTAGAAGTTATCAATAACTAGGTTTATAAAAAAAGAATAAGAAAACAAAAGTTATAAAAATGAAACATAATATAGTAATCAAAAGTATAACAGAAGTAATGAAACCAAAACGGTTTGTCAATAATATTTATGAGAAATCATTTGGACGATGAGCAAAGGTTTATTTGAGACGCGAAATTTGATGTTTCACAGAAGATTGATAATTTTATTTATTACAAAAATAAGTTAATAGAAATATAACTAAGTCTATAAAACAAGCAAGAAAATCGATGATTTAAAATGAAGGATTATTAAATGAAAATTGAATTTCATATATTCTTATATAAAAATGACAACATTAAAAACATACTTTTTCTCGAATGTTATAAAGTCGGAATTAACTATATTTGACAATGATACAAGAATATTAAAACATTATTATTGTTTTGGAAAAATAAAAAAAGAGACACATTTCTATAATTTTCAATTTCATAATTTAAATATTAATGAACCGTCGATAATAGAATATTACGAATCGGGATTAAAACAAATAGAATACTTTTATAAAAATGGAATAATTCATAGAGATGAAGATCTCCCGTCAATTATAGAATATTCCATGTCTGGAAAAATAGAATCAGAGACTTATTATAAAAATGGATTTATTCATAGAGATAATAATCCAGCACATATAAATAAATATGATGGACAAAATAAACAAGAACATTGGTTTATAAATGGAAAACATTATAAAACTACAGAATCAGCACTGGAAACATTTTATAATAATGGTAATATACAATGTAAACAATGGTTCAAAGATAGTAAACTACACAATGATAACGAACCAGCATCAATATTTTATTATGAAAATGGAACCATACAAAAACAATTATGGTATAAAGATGGTAAACAACATAGAGATAATGAATGTGCTGGAGAAGAGTTTTACGAAAACGGTAACATTAAATCAAGAGGTTGGTTCAAAGAAGGAGACCCATATAGAGATAACGAACCAGCATCAATATTTTATCATGAAAATGGAAATATACAAAAACAATTATGGTATAAAGAAGGGAAACCACACAGAGATAATGAATGTGCTGGAGAAGAATTTTATGAAAATGGAAACATTAAATCAAGGGGTTGGTATAAAGAAGGAAAACCACACAGAGATAACGAACCAGCATCAATATTTTATTATGAAAATGGAAACATTAAATCAAGGGGTTGGTATAAAGAAGGAAAACCATATAGAGATAACGAACCAGCATCAATATTTTATCATGAAAATGGAAATATACAAAAACAATTATGGTATAAAGAAGGGAAACCACACAGAGATAATGAACCAGCACATAAATATTATTACGAAAATGGAAACATTAAAGAAGAATATTGGTATCAAAATGGAAAATGGCATAGAGAAAACGAACCAGCAATTAAGCGATATTTCGAAAATGGAAACATTAAAGAAGAATCTTGGTTTCAAAATGGAATAAAACAAATAAAACCGATAAAACCGATAAATTTTACACAGTATATTGCAAATGAAGATTGTTACATCTGTTATGAACATTGTAATGAAATGATTATAACAAAATGTAATCATATTTATTGTAAAAGATGTGTAGATAGTTGGATACAAATTGGAAGCACAAGTTGTCCATATTGTAGACAAAAATTATAATAATTAAAGTTATACTATTTTTTAATTATTATAATAAAAGTATAATAAAGAAATGAAACCTATTGTTTGTCAAGAAGATTTATAAGAAATCATTTGTACAACAATTGGGTTTATTGAAGAGCCGAAATTTGATGTTTTTTAGTATTTTAAAACAGTGTTTTATTAGATTGATTACTATATATTTTTTACTATTATAACAAGAAGTTTTAGAAGTTATTAATAACTAAGTTTATAAAAAAGAAAAAGAATAATTAATAAAAAGAGATAACTCAAATAAATAAAACCAAGTAGATTGTCAAGAAGAAATCATAGAATATAATAAATAAGGTTTATTGGAGAGCCGAAATTTGATGTTCTAAAATCACTATAAAACACCTAGATTCAATTTTGTTAAAATTGAATCCTGTACATGTTAAAGTATATTAACAATAATGGATATCATCAATGAGTATTACGAGGATGGGAAAACACTTAAGTTCAAAAAATGGTATATTAAAGGTAAAACAGACAAAGATAGCCTACTAAAACAAGAAGAATATTACATTAATGGAAGTGTTAAAAGTCAACAGTATTACAAAGAAGGAGGATTTTATAAAGATTTTGACGAACCAGCAACAATTACATATCACGAAAATGGACAAATAAAAGGTCAACATTGGTATCAAAATGGATTTAATCATCGTGATAATAATCCAGCATGTATTTATTATAATGAAGATGGTAAAATTACAAGTCAGGAATGGTATCAAAATAATGAACAACATCGTGATAACGAACCGGCAGTTATTAACTATTATCAAGATGGCACAATTTCAAGTCAAGGATGGTATAAAAATGGAAAACTACATCGTGATAACAAATTTGCTTTGGAACAATATAACAAAGATGGAACAGTTTTCAATCAATTATGGTATAAAGAAGGAGTAAATTACATTCCAAAAAAAGAAGTTAAATCGATTGAAATAATGACTGATGTACATAAATCACAAGAACAACAATATTTTGATAACAAATGTCCACATTGTAAGTGTGATATTAAAATTACATATGCTATTATGAAAAAGGATTAAAAGTAATAATTAAACATTAAAACAATTATTAAGACAATAATTAAAACACAATTTTTTTTACAGAAGAAGATAACGTAGGATTATTACTTAAAATAGGTTTATAATAATTATAACAAGAAGTTTTAAAAGATTAGTTAAAATACTTTTATAAAAAATAAATAATAAAAATAATAATTTATAAAAAAGAAAACATTATTTAATAAAAAGAGATAACTCAAATAAATGAAATAAATTGTTTGTCAAAATAAGATTAATAAGAAATTACAAAATACAACTAACGTGGTGTATTTGAGAGCCGAAATTCAACATATTTGATGTTTTAAAATTGAATATATAACAATTCATAATTATAAAATGGAAGAAAAAGTATATTATTATAATTATGATGAAATTTTTAATAAATTAGAAGATTGTGAATGGTATATAAATAATGAATCAAATGTGTTAGAAATTTATAAAAAAAATGATATAATAGTATATAAACGATACTACACTAATAAAATATTACATAAAGATAATATACCAACAATCGAAGAATATTACGATAGTGGAGAAATAGAAAATAAACAATGGTATCAACATGGAAAATTACACAGAGATAACGAACCAGCATCAGAAGATTATTATAAAAATGGGAACATACGAAGTAAATTATGGTGTCGCAATGATTCATATTATAGAGATAACAATCCAGCAATAGAATATTATTATGAGAATGGGAATATTAAATCAAGAGAATGGTATCAAAGTGGAAAATTACATAGAGATAACAATCCAGCAAGAGAATATTATTATGAGAATGGGAATATTAAATCAAGAGAATGGTATCAAAGTAGAAAATTACATAGAGATACAGAACCAGCAATAGAATATTATTATGAGAATGGGAATATTAAATCAAGAGAATGGTATCAAAGTGGAAAATTACATAGAGATACAGAACCAGCAATAGAATATTATTATGAGAATGGGAATATTAAATCAAGAGAATGGTATCAAAGTGGAAAATTACATAGAGATACAGAACCAGCAATTGAACGATATTACGAAAGTGGAAATATAATTGAACGAGAATATTATATAAATGGAATAAAGCAAATAGAACAAATAAGACAAATAAATTTTACGCAGTATATTGCAAATGAAGATTGTTATATTTGTTGGAATAAGTGTGATGATATGATTATAACAAACTGTAATCATATTTATTGTAAAAAATGTATAGATAGTTGGATACAAACTGGAAATGATAATTGTCCATATTGTAGACAAAGAATGTAAAAAAAATAAAATTATACTATTTTTTTAATTATTATAACAAAAAAGTAATCAAAAGTATAACGAATAAATGAAACCAAGCAATTTGTCAAGAAGATTTATGAGAAAACTATTTATACAACAATTGGGTTTATTGGGGGAGCCGAATTTGATGTTTTTTGGTGTTTTACAGAAAATGATAACGTAGGATTATTACTCATAATGGGTTTATAGAAATATAACAATAAGTTTTAGAAGTTATTAATAACTAAGTTTATAAAAAAGAATAATAAAACAAAAGTTATAAGAAATGAAACATCATTGAGTAATATCACAAGCAAACGAAGAAATGAAACCAGTTGTTTGTCAGGAAGATTTATAAGAAATCATTTGGACAACAATTGGGTTTATTGGAGAGCCGAATTTGATGTTTTTCGGTGTTTTACGAAAGAAGATAACGTAGGATTATTACTCATAATGGGTTTATAGAAATATAACAACAAGTTTTAGAAGTTATTAATAGCTAAGTTTATAAAAAAGAATAAGAAAACAAAAGTTATAAGAAAGAAAACATCATTGAGTAATATCACAAGCAAACGAAGAAATGAAACCAGTTGTTTGTCAAGAAGATTTATGAGAAATCATTTGTACAACAATTGGGTTTATTGGAGAGCCGAAATTTGATGATAAGAGATATTTTAATAAGAATGATAACGTAAGATTATTACTCAGAATAGGTTTATAGAAATATAACAACAAGTTTTAGAAGTTATTAATAGCTAAGTTTATAAAAAAAGAATAAGAAAACAAAAGTTATAAGAAAGAAAACATCATTGAGTAATATCACAAGCAAACGAAGAAATGAAACCAGTTGTTTGTCAAGAAGATTTATGAGAAATCATTTGTACAAC